>ERZ827088.1988-NODE-1988-length-22886-cov-4.380185_pt1 | contig 22886 bp, 23 predicted proteins | sample MGYA00519922_ERZ827088 | MGnify/ENA primary metagenome ERZ827088 (study PRJEB31778, sample SAMEA3449254) | human gut metagenome | biome: human gut; feature: human-associated habitat; material: faeces | place: United Kingdom | collected 2010/2012 ...
AAGGAACGTTTGGAAGCTTTACAGAAAGAGCTTGCTGAGGAAAAGGCAGAGTTCAATAACCGTAAGGCACAGTGGGATAATGAGAAGGCATCTGTTGAGAAGTTATCCAAGCTGCGTGAAGAGATAGATTCCATCAATGCACAGATTCAGATTGCCCAGAGAGAAGGTAATCTGGAAAAGGCAGCAGAGTTAAGCTACGGTAAATTACCGGCAATTAAGCGTCAGCTGGAGATCGAAGAGGAGAATGTCAAGGCAAAAGATATGAGTCTGGTACATGAGAGTGTAACAGAGGAAGAGATTGCCAAGATCATCTCCAGATGGACCGGTATTCCTGTTGCTAAATTGAACGAGAGTGAGCGTAACAAGACACTGCATCTGGATGAAGAACTTCATAAACGTGTCATTGGACAGGATGAAGGTGTTACGAAAGTGACAGAAGCTATCATCCGTTCCAAAGCAGGTATCAAGGATCCGACAAAGCCGATTGGTTCTTTTCTGTTCCTTGGACCTACCGGTGTAGGTAAGACAGAGCTTGCCAAAGCACTGGCAGCAGCATTGTTTGATGATGAGAACAATATGGTGCGTATCGACATGAGTGAGTACATGGAGAAATATTCTGTGTCCCGTCTGATCGGAGCGCCTCCCGGATATGTCGGTTATGAGGAAGGTGGTCAGCTGACAGAAGCAGTCCGCCGCAGACCGTACAGCGTTGTTTTGTTTGATGAGATCGAGAAGGCGCATCCGGATGTATTTAATGTGCTTTTGCAGGTACTGGATGATGGCCGTATCACAGATTCACAGGGCAGAACGGTAGATTTCAAAAATACCATTCTGATCATGACATCCAATATCGGTGCATCCTATCTGCTGGATGGCATCAATGAGGATGGCACGATCAAGCCGGAGGCAGAAGCAGCAGTCATGAATGACCTGCGTAATCATTTCAGACCGGAATTTTTAAACCGTCTGGATGAGACGATCCTGTTTAAACCGCTGACAAAGAGCAACATCAGTGGCATCATCAATCTGCTCGTAGATGATCTGAACAAACGGCTTGCTGATAAGGAGATTTCTATCAGGCTGACAGATGCAGCCAAGCAGCATATTGTGGAAAACGGATATGATCCTGTTTACGGTGCAAGACCGCTCAAGCGTTATATGCAGAAATATGTGGAAACACTGTCTGCAAAGCTGATTCTGGAGGATAAAGTAAAGCCGAAGGACACGATCGTGATCGATGAAAAAGACGGCGAGCTGACAGCTTATTGCGAGAGCTTTGCCTGAGCAAAAAAACGGGAAGAAAATCGTTTGATTATCTTTTAAAATCAATGGTTTCATGGTAATCTATAAGAGAGCCTTAGCTATTTATGCGGAAGCGTTATGGCTAAGGCTCATTTTGTATAATAAAAAAATTTTTTTGTTATACAAAATGAGCCGGAAGATGAACAGGGGTGAGACGATGATACCAAAAGATCCGGTTATGCTGCTGAGCTTTGTGAATCTGAAGCTGCGTGATTATTACAGCAGTCTGGACGATATGTGTGACGGACTGAATGTCAGCAAGCAGGAGATTACAGAAAAGCTGGCGCAGATCGATTATCATTATGACGCAGGCAGAAATCAGTTCTGTTAAAGTGAAATGGGTTTGATGTATAGGGTGAGTTATGGGAGAGAAAAAAATGCAGATGGTAGTGAAAAACGGAGGAACGTTTTCTCTGAATGCAGGGGAAAGCGTTCTTTCTGTGCTGAAAAAGAGGAATCTTGCGATATTTTCCAATTGTGGCGGGCATGGAACCTGCGGAAAATGTGCGGTGCGCTTTTTGAAAGGAGCGCCGCTTCCGCTGCCGGCGGACCGGAAACGGTTTTCGCCGTCGCAGCTCAGAGAAGGGTATAGGCTGGCATGTCTGGCAAAGCCTGCGCAGGATTGCATCGTGGAAATGGCATTTGAAAAGGAGAAGGAATTTATTCTGACTTCCTCAGCGCTTCCGTCGGATGCACTTTCTTCACAGATGAAGTCACAGGTGCTTCTGCGGGAAGATCCGAAGCAGTATGGAGATACCTTCGTTATTGCAGATCTGGGAACTACGACGATCGTTCTGCAGCTTGTGGAGGCGGAAAGCGGGCGCGTGATCGATACGTATCGGGCACTGAATCCGCAGCGGCAATACGGAAGTGATGTGGTCAGCCGTATGGAACATGCACTTGCCGGAATGGATCATCTGCTGGCTGACTGTGTCCATTATCTGCTGGAGGGCGCAGTGGAAAAGTGGCTGCAGGCAGGATTTTCTCCATTGTTTGTAGTGCTTGCGGGAAATACAGTCATGGATCATCTGCTGCTGCATATGGATGTGAGCGGGCTTTCCCATGCACCGTTTACACCTGTGACGACCGAGCAGGTTGTCACAGACATTGCAATGCTGAAATGCTACGTGATGCCCGGTATTTCCGCGTTTGTCGGTGGTGATATCATGGCGGGCATGCTTTCCGTACGGGAGCAGATGCGGAAAGAGAAGGTAGAGAAAGCACTTTTGATCGATCTGGGAACAAACGGAGAGATGGCACTGATCGACAAGGATAGGACGGTATGTACGGCGACTGCTGCAGGCCCGGCTTTTGAGGGAGGCGCAAGTGCCAATGTACCGGGGACGGATATGATCGCGCTGGTGGCACGTATGCTGTCGGGTGGCATTATAGATGAAACAGGGCTGATCTGCGAGGAATACTTTCATAATGGGGTAACCGTGGATCATGTCTGCATCAGGCAGGAAGATGTACGCGGGCTGCAGATCGCCAAAGCTGCTGTTTATGCAGGTATTCATGTACTGCTTGAAACAGCGGGCTGCAGAATAGAGGAGCTTGAGCGGGTTTATCTCGCAGGCGGTTTTGGATATCTGCTGGACGGAGAAAGTGCGATCCGGATCGGACTATTGCCTGTACAGCTGCGCGGAAAGATCACGGCGGTCGGCAATACAGCGCTTTCCGGTGCTTATGAGTATGGCAGGCTGCTTATGAACGGACGTGCAGAGCAGGAAACGGCCATGATCAAGAAGCAGACAGAAAGTATCAACCTGGCGGAGCAGGATGCTTTCCAGACATGCTATCTGCAGGCAATGTCATTGACGGAAATGGCAGAATAAAGAGAAATACAGAGTTGGAGAAAGGTTATGTTATTTCAGGATTTTTACAAAGGAAGAGCATTTGATGCATATACATATTTTGGTGCACATATAGAGGGAACGGGTGTCTGGTTCCGTGTTTATGCACCGGCGGCAAAAGCTGTTTATGTGATCGGCGATTTTTCAGGCTGGAATAGGATCCGGATGGATCACGGCTACGACGGTGGCGTTTTTACCGCGTATGTAGAGGGTGCAAAAGCAGGACAAATGTATAAATATCTGGTGGAAGAACAAAGTGGAGCGGTACGCGAACATTGTGATCCATACGGCTTTGCAATGGAAAAGCGCCCGGCATTTGCATCGATCATTACGGATCTGTACAAGTACCGGTTTGCAGATGAGGAATGGATGGCAAAACGGGACAAATGCTATGACAAACCAATGAATATATATGAATTGCATCTGGCATCCTGGAAAAACAAAAAAGCAGTCAGGGAACGCAAAGAGGGAGAAGAAATGTACTTCCCGACGTACGAGGAAATTGCAGGTGAGCTGATCCCATATCTGAAAGAAAACCATTTTAATTATATCGAAATGTTACCGCTTGCAGAGCATCCGGCAGATTGCTCCTGGGGTTATCAGGATACCGGATTTTATGCGCCGACGGCAAGATATGGTGCTCCGGACGGGCTGAAAAAGCTGGTTGACAGCTGCCATCAAAATGACATAGGCGTCATACTTGATTTCGTGCCAATTCATTTTGCAATGGATGCTTATGGGCTGAGACGTTTTGACGGAACGGCACTTTATGAATATGATAACAAGGATGTCGGTGAAAGCGAGTGGGGGACATGCAACTTTAATCATTCCCGCGGAGAGGTTGCAAGCTTCTTACAGTCCAATGCCAATTACTGGCTGCAGGAGTTTCATTTTGACGGAATCCGCATGGATGCGATCAGCCGCGCCATTTACTGGATGGGAGACCCGAAGAGAGGGATAAACGACAGAAGTGTCGCATTTATAAAAGAGATGAATGCGGGGCTTCACAGCTTAAACCCGACTGCAATTTTAGTGGCGGAGGATTCAACCAATTTCCTGAAGGTAACAGCACCTGTGGAATATGACGGACTGGGCTTTGATTATAAGTGGGATATGGGATTTATGAATGATACACTGGATTATTTCCGCCTGGAGCCGGTATACAGACCGGCAAATTATGATAAGCTTGCTTTCTCCATGCAGTATTTTTACAATGAATTGTATCTGCTTGCTTTTTCACATGATGAAGTTGTCCATGGAAAAGCAACGATCGTCCAGAAAATGTGGGGCGATTATGAGCAGAAATTCCCGCAGGCAAGAGCCTTATATGCCTATTTTTATACCCATCCGGGCAAGAAACTGAATTTTATGGGCAATGAGATCGGCCAGCTTCGGGAATGGGATGAAAACCGGCAGCAGGACTGGGATATGCTCGGATATCCGATGCACGACAGCTTTTATCACTATTACAGAGAACTTAGCAGGATTTATACCACCTGTCCTGCTTTATATAACGGAGAATACAATCCGAACTGTTTCCGCTGGTTACAGGTGCATGCAGCACAGTTTTCCACCTATGTATATGAAAGACGCGCCGAGGGGCAGTCGGTGATTGTCATGTTAAACTTCTCGGATCAGTACTGGAGCAGTTTTTCTTTTGGATATGACAGGAATGTCACACTGAAAGAACTGATCAACAGTGACTGGGAAGAGTACAGTGGAAAAACAAAACATTCAGATATGAAGGTGCTTGTGCAGGAGCAGGTGTATGATGGAATGCCATATCGCATCAGCACAGATATCGCACCGTTTTCTGCCAGAATATTTTTGGTGAAAAAGGGCTTGTAATTTTCGAACACATGTTTATAATAAGAATATAACTCGAACAAATGTTCTTTATATAAACAGGTGGGAAGATTATGATCGTTTTGGAAGATTTGGAAATTGAAAAGAAGCTGGAGATCTTATCCGATGCGGCGAAATATGATGTGGCTTGTACTTCAAGCGGCGTAGAGCGTAAAGGCAGTCAGGAAGGCATGGGAAATGCGACGCATTGTGGCATCTGTCACAGCTTTGCGGCTGATGGCAGGTGTATTTCTCTATTGAAGGTTCTGATGACCAATGAATGCATCTATGACTGCAAATATTGCATCAACCGCCGCTCTAATGATACAGTCCGTACATCGTTTACGCCGCAGGAGCTTTGCGGGCTGACGATCCAGTTTTATCGGCGCAACTATATCGAGGGGCTCTTTTTGAGCTCGGGGATCAGGCGTTCGCCGGATGAAACGATGGAGCAGATCTACCGGGTTCTTTTTTTGTTGCGCAGGCAGTACCATTTCAACGGCTATATTCATGTGAAGGGCATTCCGGGCGCATCTGCAGAGCTTGTGCAGGCAGTCGGGTATCTGGCAGACCGCATGAGCCTGAATCTCGAGCTGCCGACCGCACAGGGGCTGCAAAAGCTGGCACCGGGCAAGACACGGGAAAAGATCCTGACACCGATGCGTCAGATACAGAATGGTATCAGGGAGCAGAAGCTGCTGTTGACGGATGGCGGCCGGATAGCAAAAAAGCCGGACAATGGCAGCAGTCTGTATCTGCCAGGGGATGGGCAGATATTGCGTGAAAAGAGCAGCTACGGTGTCAGCACAAGCAGTGGAAAGCAGGAGCGTTTTGTGCCGGCGGGACAGAGTACGCAGATGATCGTTGGTGCAACGCAGGAGAATGATTATCAGATTTTGACGATCGCGGAGTCTTTATATCGGAAGTTTGAACTGAAGCGTGTCTTTTACTCTGCTTATGTGGCATTGAATGAAGATAAAGATCTGCCGCAGGTAGGCACAAAGCCTCCTTTGCTCCGTGAGCACCGTCTGTATCAGGCGGATTTTTTACTGCGCTTTTACGGGTTTGCGGCAAAGGAGCTCTTGTCAGAGGAAAAGCCGAATTTTAATGTGTATCTGGATCCGAAGTGTGACTGGGCGATCCGGCATCTGGAATATTTTCCTGTTGAGATCAACCGTGCAGGTTATGAAATGCTGCTCCGCGTTCCGGGGATCGGGGTGAAATCAGCGCAGCGGATCATGCGGGCGCGCAGATCGGCAAAACTGGATTTTGACCAGTTGAAACGGATCGGTGTGGTACTCAAGCGGGCACATTATTTTATTACCTGCAACGGGAAAATGCTCTATCATACAAAGATTGAGGAAGATTATATTACCAGAAGGATCTTGGAGCTCGATCATGCCAAAAACTGGCAGATGGACTATCAGATGACTTATCGGCAGCTTTCTCTTTTCGATGACCGGAAGGAGGGGTTGACGGGATGATCACTTATCTTTGTGAGGATACGCCGGAAGGCATTTTTACGGCGGTCTATGATGCATGGGCGGCAAAGATCCCGGATGACAGGCTTCATCTGATGACGGAGCAGGAAATGAATTTCAGTCTGTTTACGGAATACCGGCAGGTGGAGACGGATCAGGAAAAAGCAGTCAAGGTGGCACGTTCCATCCGGCAGAAGATCGCAAATGAGGCATATATACAGGTGTATTATGCATCCTTGTCAAACGAAGAAGACAAGGTGGATGCAATCTACCATTTTTTAAAACAGGGCTTCCGGTATGGAGCGCGCGTTCTGGATATGCATGGTCTTGTGCAGGTATGCAGAGTATATGAGCTGTATCGGTCGGTAAGCAATGAAAATCAGAAATACAGAGGCTTTGTAAGGTTTGCGGAGATTGGCAGGCAGGGACGTAAGATACTGCTTGCCAGGATCCGCCCGAAGAATCAGCTTCTGCCGCTTTTAGGACAACACTTCGCAGACCGGTTTGGGCAGGAAAATTTTGCGATCATAGATGATGAAAGGGCAATGGGATATTTTCATGGAGAGACGGACTTTCTCTCCAAGGTGGATATGGCGCAGATAGACAGACTGTGGCAGGGGCAGCGTGATACGGCGTATGAGGAACTGTTTCAGACGTTCTTTCGCAGCATTGCCATCAAGGAGCGGGAAAACTATGTCTGCCAGAGGACGATGTGCCCAATCCGCTACAGGGATTATATGGTGGAGTTTTCCGGGGGAAAGGCAGATGAGGAAACACAGATGGCTGGCGGCAGGTTACAGATTGTGGAAAACAGAACAGAATCAATGGGGACAGGCACAAAACAGATGGGGAGTCATAAGATACAGGGAGAACACAAAGCATAGAGAAGCCTGCTATGGGAAAAAACACAAAATGGAAAAATTATTTCTGGGCAGGTACTCTGGCAGCAGCATTACTTGTCTGTCGGCTCGCACTCTGGCGTCTGCCCGAAAGAACTGTCGCATGGGCAGAAGATACGGTGCCAAAGCGCGTGGCACTTACTTTTGACGACGGTCCTTATCCGAATCTGACGAGACAGCTTTTGGACGGACTGCGGGAACGCGGCGTAAAAGCCAGTTTTTTTGTGGTGGGTGAAAATGCAAAGGCTTATCCGGATGTGATCGAAACGATGTATGAGGACGGACATCTGATCGGGAATCATACCTATCACCATGTACAGCTGACTGAGGTCGGAGAAGAGAAGTTTAAAGAAGAGATCCGTATGACAAATGCGGTGCTTTCTGAGATCACCGGAGAGACACCGGTCTTTATCAGACCGCCGTACGGGAGCTGGAATAAAAAGTACGAGGAAGAATTAAATCTTTTTCCTGTTTTGTGGACGGTGGATCCGCTTGACTGGTGCTGTAACAGCAGTCAATGTGTTTATCAAAGAGTAGTGACGACTGTGAAGGAAAATGATATTATATTATTGCATGACTGCTATGAGACATCTGTGACTGCTGCACTTTCAATCGTAGACAGCCTGCAGGCACAGGGCTATGAATTTGTCACAGTAGACGAACTGCTGCTGGAGTAGTGCCGTGAAAATAAATATCATAGCAGGTCATATGATCATTGCACGGAATACGAGCCGGAGTATCAGAGCAGGCAAAGCAGAAAGAAGGCATAAAATGGATTTGTTTGAATATATGAGACAGAACACAATGGAAAAGGAGTCACCGCTGGCAGCGCGTATGCGACCGACGACATTGTCGGAAATTGTGGGACAGCGTCATATCTTGGGAGAAGACAAGCTGTTATATCGTGCGATCAAGGCGGACAAGCTCAGTTCCCTGATCTTTTACGGACCGCCGGGAACAGGTAAGACAACGATTGCCAAAGTGATCGCCAATACGACAAGTGCGGACTTTACACAGATCAACGCAACTGTGGCAGGCAAAAAGGATATGGAGGATGTTGTTGCAAAGGCGAAGGATACAATGGGGATGTATCAGAAAAAGACGATCCTTTTTATTGATGAGATCCACCGTTTTAACAAAGGACAGCAGGATTATCTACTTCCGTTTGTGGAGGACGGAACGATCATTCTGATTGGTGCGACAACGGAAAATCCATATTTTGAGGTAAATGGAGCTTTGCTGTCGCGTTCTATCATTTTTGAACTGAAGCCGTTGGAGCAGGAGGATATCAAGGATCTGATCATGCGGGCACTTACAGATGAAAAAAAAGGGCTTGGCAGCTATCGGGCGGAGATGGATGCGGATGCATTGGAATTTTTGGCGGATATGGCAGGCGGTGATGCAAGACATGCACTGAATGCGATCGAGATCGGTGTTCTGACGACGCAGCGCAGCGAGGACGGAAAGATCCATATTACATTGCCGGTTGCTTCCGAATGTATCCAGAAACGTGTTGTGAAATATGACAAGACAGGAGATAATCATTACGATACGATATCTGCGTTTATCAAGAGTATGCGCGGTTCAGATCCGGATGCAGCAGTTTATTATCTGGCAAAGATGCTGTATGCGGGAGAAAGCGTTACGTTTATAGCGCGCCGTATGATGATTTGTGCGGCGGAAGATGTGGGAATGGCGGATCCGAATGCCATTCAGGTTGCAACCAGTGCAGCACTTGCGGTAGAACGTGTCGGTATGCCTGAAGCGCAGATCATCTTATCGGAAGCAGTGATCTATATTGCGACCGCACCAAAGAGCAACAGTGCCAACAATGCAATCGCTGCAGCTATGGATTGTGTCAGAAAGACCGGAAATCTCAAAGTGCCGACGCATCTGCAGGATTCCCATTATAAGGGCGCTGCAAAGCTGGGACATGGGCTGGGTTATCAGTATGCACATGATTTTGATAAGCATTATGTACAGCAGCAATATCTGCCGGATGAGCTGACAGATTCTGTTTTTTATGAACCGTCAACAATGGGCTATGAAAGTAAAGTACAGGAGCATATGAAATGGTTAAAAGAAGAAAAGTAGACCGGCGGATGGTCGTTATTTCGCTGGATGCAGTCGGAGCGAGAGATCTTGCTTATTTAAAAACATTACCGAATTTTCAGAAGCTGCGTGAACAGAGCGGGTATTGTGACCATGTGGAAAGTGTCTATCCATCCATTACGTATCCGGCGCATACGTCGATCGTGACAGGGAAAAAACCGCTGCATCATGGTGTTGTCAACAATCTGCAGCTGCAGCCCGGCAGAAAGAGCCCGGACTGGATGTGGCAGAAGCATTTTATCCATGGGAAGACTTTATATGAAGCTGCGGCAGAAAAAGGATACGTCACAGCATCTATCCTATGGCCGGTGACAGGGAAAAGCGGGATCCGGTATTGCGTACCAGAAATATTTGCCAATCACTGGTGGCAGAGCCAGGTCATGGTATCGGCAACAAATGGACCGGTGCTGTATCAGATCGAGCTGCTAAAGAAGTTCGGACATCTGATGGATGGTATCAAACAGCCACAGCTTGATAACTTTGTTTATGCAGCAGCAGATTATACGATCCGCAAATATGATCCGCAACTGTTTCTGATCCATCTGACGGATGTAGATACCAACAGACATTTGTACGGACTGGATGCACCACAGATCAAGGAAGCATTGGATCGTCACGATGAAAGACTGGGTGGCATTTGCCGGGCACTTGCTGAAACAGGAGACATGGAGAAAACGACAATCGTTGTGCTCGGAGATCATTGCCAGATGGATACCCATACAGTATTATATCCGAATTATTATCTGAAAAAAGCGGGGCTGATCCGGGCGACAGCAGACGGAAAGATCAAAGACTATGATTTTATCGCGCAGCACTGTGACGGCAGTTGTTATATTTATGCCGGAAAGAAACTGAAAAAACAAATGACAATCATGTCGGCAGAGGAAAAGGAAGCAGTGATGAAGCATCTGAGAAGCTGCCTGCAGAAAATACCGCATCTGCATGAGATATTTTCCAGAAAGCATGCAGCTGCTCTGGGGGCGGACGGTGACTGCATCTGTATGTTAGAAGCAGAGCCGGGATATTACTTCCAGAATGGCATGGAAAAACCACAGGAAGACGTCGGTCAGATGCAGGGGGAACGAATGCTGGCAACCCATGGGTATCTGCCGGCATTACCGGAATATGAAACCTTCTTTATGATGAGCGGATATGGTGTCAGTCAGGGAGAAATTCCTAAAATGTATTTATGGGATGAAGGACCGACACTTGCGTCGGTTCTTGGTGTAGACCTGCCTGATACGGATGGCAAAATAATAGAGCAGCTTTTAAAATAGCTGCTCTATCAAGAACTGATATACATCCTGGCTTTTGCGTTCCCATTTTTCACAGATAGACTGGGCAATCGTTTCTGTCGGAACAGAGATCGTCAGATCAAGCAGCGTCACATGCTTTTCTCTGGCAATCAGATGGGCTTTGTATTCGCCGTCGGTGCCTTTGAAGAACTCGCTGCTTAAAGAAGCTTCTTCTTTTAAAGAAATGGATTTTTCCTGCAGGTAAGTCTCGATATCTTTTTTGATCTCCGGTGAAATTCTGTTTTCAAAAAATCCCAGTGTTGTTTTCCCTTCTTCGGTGATCAAAAGCTGTGTCCGGTTACGGATCGTGCGTTCCATGATCATATTGCTGTCCCGCAGCTGTGCCAGAACGGATTGCAGGTTCATATATGTCGTATATTCTTTTTCTAATATAAAGTCCGTGATCTGTGCTTTGGTCAGCGGAAAATCTACGCGATTCAGCATATAAAGCACGATCAATTTATAAAGTGTCAACGGATCCTGTGTCATGGATACCCTTCCTTTCTATAAATGTCATGCATCAAAGATGCATGATGTAGCCCCGTCCCATCTGCGAAGCAGATTTATAATGGGCGGTGGTTCCCGAAATCTTTCCCCTGATAATGCCCGCCTGCTTTTAGTGCTTTATGCAGGCTGTTTAAAACATCACGTTTCTGCAGACTCCAGATAGGTGCGATCAACAGATCTTTTGGCCCATCGCCGGTGACTCTGTGCAGAACAATTGCAGGGTTTAAATGGTCAATGCAGCTGCAGAGCAGATCGATATAAGCTTCTTTTGAAAGACAGGAAAAAACGCCGCGCTCATATTCTGCCGCTAAATCTGTACCGCGCAGGACATGTAAAAGCTGCAGCTTGATCCCAAAGATATTTTTATGACTTAAGTAGTCAATGGTGGCGAGCATATCTGCCCGTGTCTCTCCCGGAAGTCCCAGAATGACATGGACGATCACGGGAACGGACATTGTCTGCAGCGTCTCAAGCGCTTCTTCAAAACAAGAGAGCGGATAGCCGCGGCGGATATAAAGAGCTGTTTTTTCATGGACAGATTGCAGCCCCAGCTCTATCCAGACAAATTTATCCGGAAATTCCATCTGGCATTGTTTTATCACATCGAGGACAGGAGCGGGCAGACAGTCCGGTCTTGTGGCAATAGAGATCCCGATGATCTTCGGATGGGAGAGCGCCATATGATACAAGGCATACAGTCGTTCAGGTGCTGCATACGTACCGGTGTATGCCTGAAAATAGGCAATAAAACGCTGCCCGGTCTGCTTGTTGCCAAAACGGGCAAGTGCCTGTGCGATCTGCGCATCGATCGAACTGTTCTGACGAATAGCAGTGGCGAATTCACCACTGCCGCCTGCAGAGCAGAAGATGCAGCCACGCGTGCCACACGTTCCGTCTCTGTTGGGGCAGGTAAATCCGCCATCCAGTGCAATCTTATATATTTTTTCGCCGTATTTCTTTTTTAAATAGGCATTCAGGCTCTGGTACGGCTTATACAAAGCCTCCTCCCGGAGCTGGCTTTCTATCGGATCAGATGTGTGATTTGACAGCATTTGCAACAACCTCCGCAACACGCGGATCAAAAGCCTGTGGCATAATATTGTCATCACTGAGTTCATCATCGGAAACAAGAGAAGCAATGGCGAGTGCGGCAGCAAGCTTCATATCTTCTGTGATCTGTGTGGCACGACCTTCTAAAGCACCCTTGAAAATACCCGGGAATGCAACAACATTATTGACCTGATTCGGGAAATCGGATCTGCCTGTACCAACAACTCTGGCTCCGGCTGCTTTTGCAACATCAGGCATGATCTCAGGAACCGGATTTGCCATGGCAAATAAGATGGAATCCTGATTCATGGATTTTACCATTTCGGGCGTCACAATATTCGGAGCGGAAACACCGACAAAGATATCTGCACCCTTTAAAGCATCAGCAAGAGAGCCTGTTTCATTATTTGGATTGGTTACCTCTGTCATTTTCTGCTGCATCCAGTTGAGGTTTTCGGAATCCTTTGAAATGATACCTGCCTTATCACACATGATCACATTCGGGAAACCATAAGTAAGGAGCAGTTTCGTGATTGCGACACCGGCACTTCCCGCACCGTTGATAACAACCTTGCAATCCTCTTTCTTCTTATTTACAACCTTTAAAGCATTGATAATACCAGCAAGTACGACAATTGCTGTTCCGTGCTGGTCATCATGGAAAACAGGGATGTTCAACGTCTGTTTCAGACGTTCTTCAATCTCAAAACATCTGGGAGCACTGATATCCTCCAGATTGATACCGCCATAGTTTGGCGCAAGGTAAGTGATGGTTTTGATCAACTCTTCCGTGTCCTGTGTATCCAGACAGATCGGTACGGCATTGACATTGCCAAATTCCTTGAACAGAACGCATTTTCCTTCCATAACAGGCATGGCGGCGAGCGGGCCAATATTACCAAGACCGAGAACTGCGCTGCCGTCTGAGATAACGGCGACCGTGTTTGCCTTCATTGTATATTTATAGGCAGCTTCCGGATCTTCTGCGATCACTTTACATGGTTCTGCAACACCGGGGGTATAGGCAAGTGCAAGATCTTCTCTTGATTTGACAGATGCCTTTGCAGTAGTTTCCAGTTTACCGTTCCATTGTTCATGCAGCTTTAATGCCAGCTCTTTTGATGCCATTTTATTATCCTCTTTCTTTGCTGTAATGTGATAATTGATTGATTTACAATTACCTATAATGATATAACATCTTTTTGAGGTCTGCAATCCTTTACCACAAGAAAATGTAAAAAGTACTTTACTATTTAAAGTTATTTGTTATACTATAGAAGCAAATCGTAATGCGGAATGTTCTTTCTTATTTCATATTGTAGATGTGTGCAGTTATATGCAGACGAAATCCCCAATGAGTTTAGAATCGAATATAATATGCAAATAACGGAGCAGATGGTGGGATAAAATCTGGCTGGAACAGGAGGTAATAAAGTTAATGAGAGAAAAGTATGAATCTCTGGCATTAGCGGATTTAAAAGAAATTGCAAAATCCAGAGGAATCAAAGGCGTGTCCACGATGAAAAAAGCGGATGTTGTGGAAGCAATGCTTGCAGAAGATGAAAAAAGCAAAATAAATCCGGAAAAGCTCAGTTCGGATCTGGACAGCGGAATGGAAGTTGGCGGAATCCTGGAGGTAATGCCGGATGGATACGGATTTATCAGAAGTGCAAATTATCTGCCAGGTGAAAATGATGTGTATGTGGCACCGAGCCAGATTCGTAAATTCGGGCTGAAGACCGGTGATATTGTTACCGGCAATACAAGAGTGAAGACGCAGGGAGAAAAGTTCAGTGCATTGTTATATGTCAAAAAGATCAATGGACTGCATCCGGCGGAACTGGAGCACAGGATCAGCTTTGAAGATCTGACGCCGATCTTTCCGGATGAAAGACTGAAGATGGAAACAAAAGGATCTTCCATTGCCATGCGCATCATGGATCTGATCAGTCCGGTCGGTAAAGGACAGCGTGGTATGATCGTATCACCGCCAAAGGCAGGTAAGACAACCCTCTTAAAAGAGGTTGCAAAATCCATTAAGGCAAATAATCCGGATATGCATCTGATCATTCTTCTGATCGATGAAAGACCGGAGGAAGTGACAGATATCAGGGAAGCGATCGAAGGACCGAATGTAGAAGTGATCTACTCTACATTTGATGAACTGCCGGAGCATCATAAGCGTGTATCCGAAATGGTAATTGAGCGTGCAAAGAGACTGGTAGAACTGAAAAAGGATGTCACGATCCTGCTCGACAGCATTACCAGACTGACACGTGCTTACAACCTGACCGTTCCACCGAGCGGCAGAACTTTATCAGGCGGTCTGGATCCGGCAGCTTTGCATATGCCAAAGCGTTTCTTTGGTGCAGCCAGAAATATGAGAGAGGGCGGAAGTCTTACCATACTGGCAACAGCACTTGTAGAGACTGGTTCCAAGATGGATGATGTGGTATACGAGGAATTCAAAGGAACCGGTAATATGGAAATGGTGCTTGACCGTAAGCTTTCCGAAAAACGTGTATTTCCGGCGATCAGCATTCCGAAGTCCGGTACAAGACGTGAGGATCTGCTTCTTTCGGATGAAGAACTGCAGGCGATCAATGTGATCCGTAAAGCACTTAACAGCATGAAGCCGGATGAAGCAGTGGAAAAGGTCATCGATATGTTTGTCAGAACGAGAAATAACGATGAATTTGTCAAGATGATACAGAAAATTAAATTTATTTGATAAAAAAGGCTTGCCATAGTGGAAAGCCTATGCTACAATAATAAAGCTGTTTATGTAGAAACGAAAGTAAATTCATATAGAGAGGTGAAAAAGATGAAAGAAGGAATCCATCCAAACTACTATCAGGCAACTGTAACCTGTAACTGTGGCAATACATTTGTAACAGGTTCAACAAAAGAAGATATCCACGTTGAAATTTGTTCTAAGTGCCATTCATTCTATACAGGCCAGCAGAAATCAGCTAGAACTGATGGACGTATTGATAAGTTTAATAAGAAATACGGCGTTGTTAGTAAATAGTTTGACGTAAAAGGTTGAGATTTCTTATCTCAACCTTTTTTTGTTATGGCATCAATTACCATATTTATTAAGCTGTGCAGCAGGTTGTAGAAGTAAATATCTGCGCATAATGTGTTATGCATCAGAGATACATAATGCAGCCCTGAGCATGGCGGAGTGAGTTTGTGCGAAGGGTTTCCGGAAAGAAAATCAAGTGTGGCGAAGCCGTGTCGCTGCAGCGCAGCGGGATTTTCGAGAGGAGATATAGAAATGACTAAGAAAAAAACGATCGATCATTACTCCGGCATTGGTGGGCAGGCGGTTTTGGAAGGTGTTATGATGAAAAATCAGGATACCTATGCAGTCGCAGTCCGTAAGCCGGATGGAAAGATAGAAGTCAAGACAGAGGAATACAAGCCAAGAACAGCCAAATGGACAAAGCTTCCGTTCATCCGTGGTGTGTTCGGCTTCTGGGATTCTCTTGTACTTGGCATGAAATGCATGACCTATTCCGCTTCTTTTTATGAGGAAGAAGAGGAGGAAGATACTGCACTGGATAAATTAGGAGATAAGCTCTTTGGCGAGAAAGCAGAAAATGTGCTGATGGGCATTACCGTTGTATTATCGCTTGTGATCGCGGTTGCACTGTTTATGCTGCTTCCGTATTTCCTGGCGGGCTTTCTGACAAAAGTAGTTGCCAATGAGACATTGCTGGCATTATTTGAAGGACTGATCCGGCTGATCATTTTTCTTTTGTATGTATCTTTGATCTCTCTGATGAAAGATATCAGAAGAGTTTACCAGTATCATGGTGCAGAGCATAAATGCATTAATTGCATCGAAAAGGGAAGAATCCTGAATGTGGAGAATGTCAAGAAAAGCTCCAGACAGCATAAACGCTGCGGTACAAGTTTTCTGCTATTTGTTATGCTGGTCAGCATTATTCTGTTTTTCTTCATTCGTGTGGAGCAGCCGGTTTTACGTGTGGCTCTCCGTATTTTACTGATCCCTGTGATTGCGGGTATTTCTTTTGAGATTATCCGTCTTGCAGGCAGAAGCAACAATATCATCGTACGGATCATTTCGGCTCCGGGGCTCTGGCTGCAGAAGCTGACAACGAAAGAGCCGGATGAAGATATGATCGAAGTGGCGATCGCATCAGTAGAGGCTGTATTTGACTGGAAGGCTTATTTTAAGACTGAGTTTGGCTATGATGTAGATGATGCGATGGAGGTAGAAGCTGAGTCAGAGAAGATCACGGAAGAGCTTGCGGCTGAAAACGCAGATGGAGCTATGCAGGATGCAGCTGCAGATGATGTAGAACCCGATACAGAAAACGGGAAAGCAGAGTAAGGATAGGGTGACGAGATGCAGTATGCCAAGCTCTATCAAATCGGAAAAGAACAATTACAAAAAGCAGGCATCACGGATGCAGAGCTCGATGCCAGACTTTTACTGGAATTTATATGTCATACGGATCGAAATGCCTTATATGCGCATGGAGATCAGGAAATAGAAGATGAGAAAATGCATGATTTCCTGCAGCTGATCGAGAAACGGGCAGTGCATATCCCGCTGCAGCATCTGACGGGGGAGCAGAATTTTATGGGGCTGGATTTTCTGGTCAATGAGCATGTGCTGATCCCCAGACAGGATACGGAGATTCTGGTGGAAGAAATCATGCGTGATCTGCATGACGGGATCCGGATTTTGGATATGTGTACGGGTTCCGGCTGTATTTTGTTGAGCCTTCTGCATTATTCCAATGATTGCAGCGGCGTTGGCGTCGATGTATCTGAGGATGCACTTGCAGTTGCCAGACAGAATGCAGACAGGCTTGCGGAAAAGCAGGCGGTGTTTATACAGAGTGATCTGTTTGAGAAGGTAGAGGGCAGTTTTGATCTGATCGTTTCCAATCCACCCTATATCAGATCGCAGGAGATCGCAGGGCTGATGCCTGAGGTGCGAGAGCATGAACCGCATCTGGCACTGGATGGCAAGGATGATGGTCTGCATTTTTACAGAGAGATCATAAAGGGGGCAATGCCTCATCTGAAACGAGGCGGTCAGCTCTTTTTTGAAATCGGTTATGACCAGGGAGAGGCTGTACAAGCACTTCTTGCGGCAAACGGATATACAGAGATAGCAGTAGTAAAAGATTATGCCGGGCTCGACAGAGTCGTATACGGCACATTTCTTGGAGGAAGTTCAAATGTTTGATAAGTTAGAGGATTTATTGATCCGATATGAAGAGATCATGGGAGAGCTCAGTTCTCCGGGGATTGCGGATAACCAGGCAAGATTCCGCAAACTGATGAAGGAGCAGAGTGATCTGACACCTATCGTCAACGCCTATAAAGAATATAAAGAATGTAAGGAAACTGTTGCAGATTCGCTTTCCATGCTGGAGGGAGAAAGCGATGAAGAAATGCGCGAAATGCTGAAAGAAGAAATGAATACGGCAAAGCGCCCCGCTTTCCACTGTGTGGAAAGCGGGGCGGTGTTTTGTGAGCCTTGGACACGGTACCCCAAATGAAGCGGCTATATCTCCAGTAGTTCAGAAAAGCACTCATGTAGAGTGGGGTAAGTATCCCAAGGGACGGAACGAATAAGTTCGTCGATCAGAGAAAAAACTTTTTCGGGAGAACGAATAGCAAACGCAACATTCAACTCGGCTTTTTGAGCCAGTCGGTCCGACGAGATGTACCGTTTGGCATATGGGCGGATGCTGTGGACAAAGGCACAGCTCTTGTCAATGATGTTTCGGTCATATTCATCGTTTTCGGAGAGCGCGGTGAGCAGCGATCGCTCTAATGCGCCTTGCTGATCTTTGGGAAGTGTTACCAGTAGAGTTTGTATCTCGGTGGGGATACCGTAAGCATTCTCTACTGTGGCGGGGCACCATTTCCTATCACAAAAAGATTCGGATAGGGGAGGGAAAAGGTCATGAAAGCGAGATTCGATCTCCTGAATGGTGCCGTCGTCGATATCAGTGACAATAGCGAGCTTTTCAAAGCTTTCATCGGAGTGTATAGTAGTAGAGAAATGCCGTGACGGAGATTCCATCGCTGAGTGTCAATACATATTGGCTTTCCGGATTTTCGTCCTCGATCGTCCAATCCGCCGTATCGGGCACCTTTTCCGCGCGGGATGACGCAAACAGGAGATGGCTGCCGTTATATAAGACAAGATCCAGTTTTCGATCCTGTCGGCACCGTACATTCAACCGGTGAATCGTTTCCTGTGTGATCTGCTCCTCCGTCGCATACTCTTGCAATTCCGAAAACTGCTTGTCAGCCATTTTACGGGCAAAGGGCTGGCCGTATACGGTACGATCTAACAGGGCGTTGCCCGATCCGAAGGCAATGCCAAATGCAGCCAGCGAAGCCAGCAGCGCCGCAAGGACGCCGCACAGAAGCTGGGCGCTCAGACTGTCAGAGATTTTTTTGCCCGATCCGATACCCCTTTCCCCAGACCGTTTGAATGATATGGCTATTCTGCGGGTCATCGCCTAATTTGCGGCGAAGGTTTCGGATGTGGACCATGACTGTATTATTTGAACTGTAGAAATAGGGTTCCTCCCACACACTTTCATAAATGTTTTGCACGGTGAACACCTTCTTGGGGTGAGAGGCCATCAGATATAGGATACGGTATTCTGTACCGGTGAGGGAAACCTCCTGCCCATTCTGGTGTACAAGACATTGATCCGGATCGATGTCGATATTTCCGCAGCAGTGAAGAATGCCGCTTTGCTCCGGTGCTTTTGCTCCATAGACATAGTAGCGGCGGAGCATAGCCTTAACGCGGGAAACCAGTTCCGAATAAGAGAATGGTTTGACGAGGTGATCGTCGCCACCTACCGAAAAGCCCATGGATTTATCGGAATCCTGCGACTTGGCCGTTAAAAACAGCACCGGCACCGCCGACTGTTTCCGAATTTCGGCGCAGGCGGCATAACCGGTCGTGCCAGGCATCATGACATCCGAAATCACAAGGTCGATCGAGCTGTCCAGTTTTTCCAGTCCGCCTCGCCATTCTCCGCTTCGATGACCTGATACCCCTCTCCGGTGAGCAGGAGCCGCAGTACCTCCCGAATCTCAGGGTCATCATCCGCTATCAGAATTTTTCTGGTTTCCATGGTTTCACCTTCCCGCTATATTTACTGCCGACATTATACCTGATTTCTCCGCACAACGGTAGTAAATTCAGAAATTTTCAGATATTTCTTCCTGGTATCTTCAGATTTTTTCGATAGAATGCATCTGTCTTGAATCAGATAAGGATGTGAGAAATTTGGAAGAGAAAGCAGAACACTTGAAGAAATATCTGGGAGCAGCGCTGATTTTTTTACTGATGCTGTTGATCCTGTTTTGCGTACAGGGCTATCTGGGCGGGCATTTTTCTTCCGCAGAGCAATTGCAAGCCTATATGAAACGCTTCGGTGTCTTTGCGCCTGTGATATTAATCGTCATTCAGGCTATACAGGTAATTATTCCCATCCTTCCGGGGTGGCTTGGCTGCGTTGTGGGTGCGGGAATGTTCGGCGCGGCAGGCGGCTTCTGGTGCAACTACATCGGTATCAGTGCAGGGTCTATCATCTCATTCTTGTTGGCCAAACGCTATGGGGTAGAGCTGGTACGAAAAATGGTTCCCATGGAGAAATATCAAAAGCTGGTGGATTGGGTCAATACCAAGAAAAGCTATACCCTGATTCTCTTTCTTGCCATTTTGCTGCCGCTCGCGCCGGATGATTTCCTTTGCTGGTTTTCCGGCTTGACTGGAATGGCTTCGCGGCGTTTTATCTGGATCATCATTGCGGCAAAACCGTGGTGCATCCTCTTTTACAGCTTGATTTTCGGACACATTATTTGAACGGGGGAATGAACAAATGTTAGGCGTTTACAATTACACGGTGGTGCTGACCTACATAGGGATGCTCATGGGATTTACTGGGACATCCCTTGCCATGAGCGGCAACCTGCACAATGCATTGCTATGTCTAATGGTTGCGGGATTCTGTGATATGTTCGACGGAAGGATCGCATCTACTAAGGTGCGGACCGTGCAGGAAAAGCGGTTTGGTATTCAGATCGACTCCCTCAGTGACTTGATTTGCTTTGGAGTTCTGCCGGCCGTCACGGTTTGTTCTACTGCAACAACCAGCACAGTCACTTTTCTTGTAGCTGGAATGTACCTACTTGCGGCGCTCATCCGCTTGGCATGGTTCAATGTGGATGAGGAGGAACGGCAAAATCAGTCTGACGGTGCCAGAGAATATTATCTCGGTCTGCCCGTTACCACATCGGCGCTGTTTCTGCCTGCTCTGTTAGGCATAGGGCAGCTGCGGAATTGGACGCTGGCTCCCGTGGGAACTGTTTTGCTGGCTGTTATGGGCCTTGCCTTCCTGACACCGTTCCGCCTGAAAAAGCCCCACCTTTCCGGAAAAATTGGAATGTTGCTGTGCGGCTGCGGCGAGCTCGTCATCCTGCTGATGGGGGTGGAATTGTGAATGAAACCTCCGGCGCAGTACGCTTTCTATATGGAACGGTGCCGGGGCGGATGCTGCTGAAAGCTATCATGAAAAGCCATGCCGACCGATTAGCTGTAGCGTTCCTGCGCTCCCGCTGGTCGCGCCCGGTCATTACCCCCTACGCAAAGCATCACGGGGTTGAATTGCCGCAGACAGAGTTTGAGAGCTTTCACACATTTCGGGATTTCTTTGCTCGCTCCCGGAATGCAGTGCCCGTTGACGCCACGCCGGGGCATCTCATCAGCCCCTGTGACGGATGGCTCAGCGCTTATCCCATTCAGGAAGACAGTTGCTTTGCCATCAAAAACTCGCATTACCGTATTGCGGATTTCTTACAGGATGCAGAATTGGCAGACCGTTTCCATGGCGGCGATTGCCTGATTTTCCGCCTGTGCGCATCGGACTACCACCACTACTGCTATATTGATGATTGCTACCAAGGGGCGAATCACTGTATCCCCGGTATGCTGCACAGCGTGCAGCCCATTGCCTGCGAAACCTATCCGGTGTATGTGCTCAATCGACGCAGTTGGACCTTACTGACCACAGAGCATTTTGGCCCAGTGGTCCAGACTGAAATCGGGGCATTGGTGGTAGGCGGTATCTGCAATCCGAGGGAAAATATCCGCGTTCGCCGCGGTCAGGAAAAGGGACATTTTGAATTGGCAGGCTCTACCATTGTTCTGCTGTTCCAAAAGGGGAAGATTCGGCTTCGTCCGGACATTCTGGAACATCTGAAGCACGGTGAATTTCAAGTGCATCAGGGAATGTGGATCGGGGAACAGACTTTCCATAAAACAGACACAATATGAAAAAATACATCTTAAATCCTCACTGGATTCTTTTGCCGTTGGCAGCATTTATATGGAATCAGGTGATTTATCAAGGAGCGTTCTTCCTGACTGCATCCCGCCATCACTTTGATTTCGCCCTTCCTGTGGATTCTACAATCCCACTGATTCCATGGACAATTGTGATTTATTACGGTTGCTTTCTTCATTGGGGGCTTCATTACATCTGTGTGGCAAAGCTGGGCAATAGAAATACCCGTCAATTCTATGCAGCAGATTTTCTGATCAAATCAGTCAGCTTTCTGTTTTTCTTGTGTCTGCCGACTGTGACGCACCGTCCTGAGGTCACGGGAACTGGTTTCTGGAATGACACGATTCGCTTTCTCTATTGGATGGACAAGCCCTATAACCTGTTTCCGTCTATACATTGCTCTGTCAGTTGGCTATGCTGGATCAGCGTTCGAAAAAATACACAGGTTCCAAAATGGTATCGGTACTTTGCACTGATAGCTGCAATTGCTGTCTGTCTTTCTACGCTGACCACTCGTCAACATGTTTTAGTGGATATTGCGGGAGGGCTGCTTGTGGCAGAAGTGTGTTGGGCTCTTGCGGCAAAGTCTTTGCCGCATTAGTGATAAGTCCACGCAGCACCGTCTTCAGAATTCTTCAGAATTTTCCTACTATCCTCTTAAGAAATTATTCGGTATCATAGGGCGAGAGCACTGCGTTGTCCTCTCTGATGAGGTCGCAGCCGTAGGCGTAGAGGTTTACATGGGAAAGCAGCAATTCCACCGAGTGGTCATCCGTCATGAAGTGAAGCTGGTCGATGGCAGTTTCCTGCGGCGGGCTGATCTCCGGTGTGAGAACGTAGTCATCCAGACACTCTGTCAGGCTTATGGCGGTCGCAATGTCCTGTACTTCAAATTGCTTCAGCAGAGCCTTCAGCTTTGGAAGCTGCTTTTCAGGCGAGGGCATATCCCGCACCGCTGCGGCGAGCACGTTGAATTCCTCCAGTTCCATGGGCAGGTCGGTGAAGTCCGCCGCATAGGGGATGATCCCGTCATAATCAATGACCGTGACGCCCTCCCAGCCCTCCACGCCGAGTTGTTCCTGTGCGTCCAGCAGCTCCGCCTCTGCTGCGGGAAGATCCAGTGTCACCGTGCGCGCATCGCCAATGTCGGGATGCAGTCCGAGCGTGAGCCGGAAGA
>ERZ827088.1994-NODE-1994-length-22859-cov-15.825688_pt1 | contig 22859 bp, 16 predicted proteins | sample MGYA00519922_ERZ827088 | MGnify/ENA primary metagenome ERZ827088 (study PRJEB31778, sample SAMEA3449254) | human gut metagenome | biome: human gut; feature: human-associated habitat; material: faeces | place: United Kingdom | collected 2010/2012 ...
CGCCGATGGTACTGCGTAACAGTGGGAGAGTAGGTAGCCGCCGTTTTAGAGAGAGTATGAAAGCCGGTTCAACAAAATGTTGAGTCGGCTTTTTTCGTGTTATATATTCACCAACAACTCCCTTCCACTCCTATAAATGGATTAACTGATGGTATGAATAGAATATGAGATAATCTAAATTTATCCTTGAAAAGTTTGTTATTTAGAAGTATATTTCTATATTTGCAAAAAGAGTTATGTGAAACTTTTTATTGAAGTTGAAAACCTAGCTATGAAAAAGACCGATTTTGCTAATAAGCCTATAGCTATGATTAGTAAGATTTTTGAAGGTGATTGGTCTTTGGGCTAATCACCTTTTTTTGTATAGCAAGTCCAGTAGATATATATATGATTCTTTTTATATTTATTTATTTATTCTCTAAATAGATAAAAATAAATGAATTTTGCTATAAAAATATTGTGATTTAAAATTTAATTCATATATTTTCAATGTGAAGATGATGACGGTTTAAAATAACCATTTTAACTTGATTACTTGATGAAATATTTTGTTAACCAAATTATTAATAGTGGTTAGTGAAATTATATTGAAATAATACGCCGATAGTATTGTTTTTATCACGTTGTAAAGATCTTTGATATACTGTGATGTTGATTCATATTAAAATAATCAATTTTTATTATATATGTTTGTTGTATGAAAATTTATTTTTATATTTGTAACATAAGATAAGGCCAGTACGTTAACTATGAAATGGTGGCTGTATTTAAGGCCACCATTTATTTAATAGCCTTAGATTCATAAGAATTTTAAGTGAATTCTTTATGCTGGTGCTTAGCAAATAAATATTGGTTATAATGAATTTAGTTTTAAATTGAGTTTATTTATTTTATTATATCAAATCAAGTCCCTGACTATGAAGAGGAAAAGGTTTCGGTCGTTTTACATGAAAATATAGAAACCTTTTGAGGAGAGCACAATTAAATTGTGTTCTCCTTTTTTTATAGCTTAAATTGTATTAGTATTTTGATACATGAATATATTCAGTTTTAGATTGCCTTTTAATAAGAAAGGCATGTCAGAATTCCTGACATGCCTTGATGGTTATTGGTGTTTTAAGAGTTTAATTCTGTAGAATTAGAAATTACCAACATTGGCTTTATCCCACCAAACTCGAGTTCCTCCAATATCTCCAGTGAATTTTGAGCTTGAATTTTCTTGATTCAGAAGTTCAATGCCTTTTTGTAATTCTGCATTGTTTGTATTGATTTCGTTATCTGAATAAATCAGACGACGAATCTGCTCGTCTGTATCAATTGTTCCATTACTTAAATTAACACGATTAGGGAAGAATTTTGGATAACCTGTACGGCGATATTCAGCCCAACCTTCGCATGAGATAGGGAAGTTTGCAATCCACTTCTGAATAATGATACGTTGTAATTTTTGTTCATTAGAAGCTCCTTCATCCCATTTAACACAAACATCATTTTGAGCTTTAATGCTATTTTGACTGTCGACGGGATCAACGAAATCTTCTTGTAAAGTTGTTCCATTAATATATGCATCAATTTCAGCATCTGAAACGGAAGTAACTCCAGCAAGAACTTCAATGCCTTTATAAGCAACCTCATTTTTGATGGATGTACGGATACCATCTTCATACCATTGTTGAGCGGTACCACCACCCATATTCCAACCACGAAGAATGCCTTCTGCTCTTAAGAAGTAACCTTCTGCTGCTTTCATGACTGGGAATGCTGTTGTATAAGAGCAAACGATTTTTGAGAAGTTTCCCCATTGATTAGGTTTGGCTGGTAAGTTACAACCTCCACGGATACCTAAATATTTTGTTCCTGATGCGATTGTTGAGCCATCTTCGCAAGTTACGTCTGCTTGGTTTTTGGTTACATATAATGGAAGACGAGGATCGTTATAGCCTTCCATAATTGTGATTAAGTTGGCATTCATACCAGCATCACCCCATTCAAACATACGAGTCTGTTCGTTGCTGAATCCTTGGTTGATCAGGATGTCTTGTGGTAATACACCTGCTTGAGCTGCTTCTTCTGCCTTTTGCTTAGCTAACGTCGGGTTAGCCTTTACAATACGCATAGCCATACGTAATTTCAGCTGATTTGCGACCTTGATCCACAAATCCAGATCTCCGTTACACCAGAAGTCAAAAGATTGTCTTGACGTTAAATCTGAAGTCGGATTCTGGAAGTTCTTAATGGCTTCATCCAACAACGCGAACATAGAGTTATAGATGTCTTCTTGTTTGTCGTAAGAGAAGGAAGCGCCGTTCGTTGGGTCTTCAATAGCTGATGTATAAGAAACCGGACCATAAACGTCTGTCAGCATCTGAATGGCATAAGCCTGGATGACACGCATCATACCTGCGTAGTCTACAAAGCCTTGTTCTTCGCAAGAAGTAATCAGACGACGAGTGTTATTGAAGATGTGCAGATAAACATTTTCATACATACCACCACAGAAACCACGGTTCAGCGCATAATCTACGTTACCAGAACCATTGAAGTTGTGAGGTGTCATAAAATAACCACTAAACAGGTCGATGTTCAAGCTGAAACAGTATTGGAACAAGTTCTGTTGTGGAGCATAAACGTATGACATTGGTTCCTGGAACTGTGCAGAGAACGGAAGTGCATCCGGATTCAATTCATACGGGTCTGTATTCAACTCTTCAAAATTATCTGTACAGCCAACAGTCATTACACCTGTTGCCAAAGTTAAAGCTGATACAGCTGTGTATTTTAAAATCTTATTTAGTTTCATACGATATTCCTCAAAAAATTAGAAGTTAAGTTTCAAGTTCAAACCAAAGCTACGAGATGTCGGCAATGCGAACATATCAACACCTTGCCAACCATTACCAGTTGCAGCAGCTACATCCGGATCCATCGGAGCATCTTTGTAGAAGAAGAATAAGTTACGACCAATGATTGATGCATTCAAATTCTTGCCGGCACCAAACAGGTTGCGGAAAGTATAACCGAATGATAATTCACGCAGACGGACATTGGTTGCGTCATATACATACTGTGATGTCAAGATATTTGAGTTATAGCTTGTACCACCAGTTGTTGAGTAATAAAGCTGCGGATCGAATGATACACCGTCGACTACAACTTCACCTGCTTCACGAGCAGCGCCAGAGCGTTCAGAAACACCCCAACCGTCTAATGTAGCTTCAGTCATTGAGAATACTTTACCACCTACTTTGGCGTCAATCAAGAAAGATAAAGTGAAATCTTTGTAGTGGAATGTGTTAGTCCATCCCATGTTTACTTTAGCGTTCATATCGCCTACATAAACCAAATCGTCATTATCTGTTCCACCTAAAACAGGAGCACCATTTTCTCCTTTTACAGGAGCACCATTTTCGTCGCGTTCAAAGTCACGAACATACAAGTCTCCGAAATGTCCACCTTCTTTCAAGATGATTTTAGCTCCAGTACAGTAACTAGCCAATGTCCATTCAGGTAATTCCTCAGATAATTCGATAATTTTGTTGTTATTGTAAGAGAAATTGAAGTTTGTACTCCAGCTGAAGTCATTTGTGAACTGATTGTACCAGCCTAAACTAATTTCAAATCCCTGGTTTTCTACGTTACCAGCATTGATATAGCGGTTTCTCAGACCTGTTTCCCATGGAGCTGAGATGTTGAAGTATTGGTTCTTTGTATTTGTCTTATAGTAAGTCAAATTAACATTAAAACGGTTCTGGAAGAATGTTCCATCAAAACCAACTTCCAAAGAATTTGTTTTTTCCGGTTTCAATGTGCGGAATGAAGAACTTTCAGGAGGTGCGATAGAGCCGGCTGTTTCGCCGAAGTTATAAAGTTCGTTTGTTACACCGATAGGTACGTCGTTACCCACGATAGAGTAAGTAGCACGTAATTTGAACAAATCTACATTTTGACCGAAATCAACAAACTTGTCTAACAAAGCACTGACACCAAATGAAGGATAGAAGAATGATACGCCATCTGTAAATGCTAAAGATGAAGACCAGTCGTTACGTCCACTGATATCAACAAATAAACCTTCTTTGTAGCCAAATTGTGCTGTAGCGAATACAGAATTCAAGCGTTTTCTTTCTCTTGAGAATGTTGTTTGTACTGTATAGTAGTTTTTGGGATTGAAAACGTTCGGGAAGTAAGCTCCTGGAGTAACAACACCGTTATTTACTGAGTAAACTTTATCACCCCAACCAATGATTCCTGAACTTGTTCTTTCAGTCTTCTGATAGCTACCACCAGCTGTTACAGATAATGAATAGGTATCATTCCATGTTTTATTGTATTGTGCTAACAAGTCTGCATATGTCTGATCACTGAATGTACGTGTGTCTTTTAAAGTTCCCAGCAAGTTACGGTTTGCTGTACTTGAGGCATATTCATTCAATGTCCATTGTTCTTCACCACGTTCATAACGTAAACGACCTGTTACTGATAAGCCTTCGAGGATATCGTATTTAACGCTACCACCAAATTCATAACGGTTACGATCAGTTACCGGTTTCTGACGGTTTAGCATCCAGTATGGATTCGTAAACTGTTCCTGAAGTGTATTGGTCCAGTTGTGTACATTGATATTGCGTGTACCATCATAAATTTCATAGTTATTCTTGTAATAATCCCAATCTTCGCCTCTAGGGAACAGATATGCACCTGTGATTGGGTTACTCAGATAACCGGCTGCTGGCTGGTTTTCGATGTGCTGGTTGTTATAGCGGGCAGATACATCCACATGTACTTTCTTCCACAAGTTAAAACCAACTTTTGCCATCAAGTTGTGGCTCATATAATCATTTTCTGGAACAATACCGTTTGATGATACATTGGCATAAGAGAAGTAAGAAGAGATGTTTTCGTTACCACCTGATAATGCGATAGAGTTATTGGTTGTATAACCCGGCTGATAGAAATCTTTTGCATAGTTAGGTGCAGCAGATGATAGCTTTTCACCCCAGCTGAATGTACCTTCATTACTTACACCGTACATGTTCTGGAATTTCGGCAATACCATCGGTGTTTCAACGGTAGTATTGCTTGATACGTTGATAGCTACTTTTCCTGACTGAGCTGATTTGGTTGTGATCATGATGGCACCGTTGGCTGCAACTGCACCATACAAAGCGGCTGCTGATGCACCTTTCAACAAGGTAATCTGGGCGATATCATCAGGGTTAATGGTTGACATGGCATCACCACCATCACGTTCACCACCATAAGCCATGGTTGTTTGAGCTGTAGAGACGTTCATCATCATAGGAACACCATCTACAACGATCAACGGTTGATTACTACCGCTAATTGACTTGTTACCGCGGAACAGAATCTTTGAAGAACCACCGGCACCTGTTGAGTTCGGAGTAATCTGTAAACCTGCACTCTTACCTTGTAAGGAGTTGATCATGTTTACGTTCTTGATTTCATTCAAATCTTTGCCACCTACGGTTTGTGCTGAATAAGTCAGGGTCTTAGATTCACGCTTAATACCCATGGCTGTTACAACCACTTCTTCCAGCGCTTCTGAATCAGAAGACATCTCTACATTAATTGTAGAACGGCCGTTAATGGATTCTTCAACGGTTTTCATACTAACATACGAAAATACAAGTGTACCGTTCCCTTCTACATCGATGGTATAATTACCATCCATATCAGTAACAGTTCCTGTTGTAGTACCTTTTAGAAGTACATTTACGCCAATCAGCGGTTCTTTTAAATCTTTATCTGTAACTGTACCGCTAATCGTTCGCTTTTGTGCATAACCTACTATGCACAAAAAGAATGTCATAAATAGGATAATTGACTTTCTCATGAAAAATCGATTTTTTGGAGTTAAATAAATGTTAATTTTGTTTCTGAATGATTCTTGGAATATGTCCAATTCTGTTAATAAACCCTTCTACTGCATAGGCAATTCATTTAAAACGATTAATGTATCTCAATTATTTTCTAACTTTTTTCTTGGATAATATTACAAAGATATGAATTTTATATCATATTAGGCAATAGTTAGTACATAAAATATTAAGGATATATTTGAAATCAAATTTCTATTTTAAATAAACTGCAATATGAAATCTGATCATAAAAATAAATTAAAAATAAAAAGGCTGTATATAATGTGAATAGTAAGTTAGATGGTCTGCAAAGTTTGAATTTATTTTAGGTGATTATTTGTTTGTTAGATTTTATTATTTCTGAAAAAAGGTTATTTCGAATTGTGGTTGCAAAGAAATATTGTTTTAATGGATGCTGCTAATAGTTAAAATAATTACGATCTATTCTTTAATCCACGTCGTGGATTACTTAGTTCTCGTCGTGAATTACTTAGTTCACGCCGTGGATTAAGTAGTTCACGACGAGAACTAAAGAATTTGTGGTGAGAAAAAGAAGAATCTGTGGTGAAGAATAAAAAAACCGTCCGGCGACCGGGCGGTTTTTAACTGCATATATATAATAGGTATATTAGAACAAACTCCATGTAACTGTCAGACCTGCCATGACGATGGCTACCATGCTCATCAGTTTGATCAGGATATTCAGGCTGGGACCGGATGTGTCTTTAAACGGATCGCCTACGGTATCACCCACGACGGTAGCTTTGTGTACTTCGCCTCCTTTGCCTCCGAAGTTCCCTTCTTCTACATATTTCTTGGCATTGTCCCAAGCACCACCAGCGTTGGCCATGAAGATAGCCAGTACGAATCCGGATGATAAACCGCCAATCAGCAGACCAATTACTCCGGGAACACCAAAGAAGATTCCGGTCAGGATAGGAGCGGCAATAGCCAGTAATGAAGGAAATACCATTTCTTTTTGGGCTCCTTGGGTGGAAATTTGTACACATCGGGCGTAGTCGGGTTCGGCTTTCCCGTCAAGGATACCTTTAATTTCACGGAACTGACGGCGTACTTCTTCTACCATGTGGGCTGCGGCGCGACCTACGGCATTCATCGTCAGTCCGCAGAAAAGAAAGGCCATCATACTTCCGATAAAGATACCTGATAGGACTTTCGGATTCATCAGGGTAACATCATAATAAATCATGAAGTCGGTAAAGCTGGCTTTGTCTACGGCTACTTGTAGTCCGTTGGGTAATTCCAAAAGGCTTGTCCCGATGCGGCTGAGTCCGATACGTATTTCTTCTATATAGGATGCCAGCAACGCTAATCCGGTTAAGGCTGCCGAACCGATAGCAAAGCCTTTACCTGTAGCGGCAGTTGTGTTGCCTAACGAGTCGAGTGCGTCGGTTCGTTTGCGGACATCTTTTCCGAGTCCGCTCATTTCAGCATTACCACCGGCATTGTCGGCGATTGGTCCATAGGCATCTGTTGCTAAAGTAATGCCTAAGGTAGAAAGCATACCGACGGCAGCGATACCGATTCCATATAATCCCATTCCGATATTGGCAAAATCGAATCCTGAAGCCAGCCAATAAGAAAGAATGATACCGGCAACAACAGCCAATACAGGAATCGTAGTCGAAATCATACCTAATCCGATACCGGAAATGATCACAGTGGCTGGCCCTGTTTTCCCGCTTTCCGACAAACGTTGAGTCGGTTTATAGGACTGCGAGGTATAGTATTCGGTAGATCGGCCGATAATGATACCGACAATCAATCCAACGACAACGGCACACGAGATCTCAATCCAGTTTTCCAAGCCTAATGCCCAAAGGATTGCAAAAGTTGCAACTACGATCAGGGCAGAACTAAGATTTGTCCCGACAGCCAAGGCATTGAGTAATTCTTTCATTCCGGCATTTTCTTTCGTCTTCACCGAGAAAATACCGATAATCGACAAGATAATACCAACGGCAGCGATCAACATCGGAGCAATTACCGCCTTAAATTGCATTTCCGTATTTCCGGAACCGATAAATGCAGCTGCTCCTAAAGCCGATGTTGCCAAAATCGAACCACAATACGATTCATACAAGTCGGCACCCATTCCGGCTACATCACCTACGTTATCACCTACATTATCGGCAATAGTTGCCGGATTTCGCGGGTCATCTTCCGGAATGCCTGCTTCTACTTTACCTACCAGATCAGCTCCAACATCGGCGGCTTTGGTATAAATACCACCACCCACACGTGCAAACAAGGCTTGTGTTGAGGCTCCCATACCGAAAGTCAGCATGGTTGTTGTAATGATACACAGTTTAGCTGTAGGATTCATGGCGTCTGCAGGAATCAGATTTTCCAGTAATAGATACCAGAAAGAAATGTCGAATAAACCTAATCCGACAACGACCAATCCCATAACGGCTCCACTACGGAAGGCAACCCGTAATCCTTTGTTCAATGAATCCCTGGCCGCATTGGCCGTTCGGGCCGAAGCATAGGTGGCTGTTTTCATTCCTAAGAACCCGGAAAGTCCGGAGAAGAAACCTCCAGTCAGAAAAGCTATCGGCACCCAATGATTCTGTAGATTAAATCCATAGGCCATTATCGAGAAGAGAATGACCAGACCCAAGAAGACCATGCCGACAATCTTGTATTGTTGCTTCAGATAAGACATGGCGCCCTGCCGGACATGTGATGCAATCTTCTGCATGGCAGGGGTTCCTTCACTTTCACGCATCATTTGCTTGTAGAAGTACCAAGCCAGTACGAGTGCCAGAATTGATGAGAACGGCACAATCCAGAATAGTGATGATTCCATAACGGGTAGATTTTAATTGTTATGAGCCTAAAGATAACGATTTAATTTGTAATAGAAAAGGGATGTAGGTGAAAAACAGTGCTCTATTTTCCGGAATAATCAGGAGAAAAATCCCTACCTTTGTCCGGTTTTTAGCTGAAGAGTACAAAGAAGTTATGCTTTATTCCAGTCGTCAGAATATTTTAACGACCCCGTTTACCGTTTTCTATCTGCTGATAGGTTGTATAGTCTGCTGGATAGCGTGTTATATCACTTCTACGGGTTATCCGGTGTATGGTGAAGTGACAGCACCCCCGTTGTGGAATCTGATCTGTCAATATTTACCGGGTAAATGGGGAACATACGCCATCGGTTTTCTCTTGATGTTAGGTGGAGCTTTTATGATTCATCGAGCTAATTATGTATTGATGCTGATCCGGGAGAAGACCTTGTTGCCTGTTCTTTTCTATATTTTGCTGATTAGTACCAATAAGGATTTTCTGCCTTTGAAATCAACTTCGTTTGGTGTATTTTTCCTGATTTTGGCTATTTATTATCTGTTTACTTCCTATCATGATCCTAATAACAAGCGGAATGTGTTTAATGCAACGTTCGTGATAGCAATTGGAAGTTTGTTGTGGATTCATATCTGCTGGTTCCTGCCACTCTTTTGGTATGGAATGTATAAATTCCGGACACTGACATTGCAAACCTTTTTAGCAAGCCTAATGGGTTTGGCAGTAGTGTATTGGTTCGTCGGTTTTTACTGCTTGTGGCAACAGAACTTTGATATGTTTACCATTCCATTTGATTCCCTTTATAAAGTTCGTCCGTTGAGCATCAAAGGAAATGGTTGGCAGGATTGGCTGACGATTGGCTATATGATTGCTCTTGTGGCAATAGCATCATTCAATATTCTGGCTCATGAGTATGAGGATAATCTGCGGACTCGTCAGTTCTTGTCTTTCCTGATTTTGTTGGCTATTTCATCTTTTGCTCTTTATTTCCTATACGAGCAATCATCGGAAGAGTATCTTCAGATTGCCTGTTTCCCGTCTTCTATCCTGATTGCCCACTTCTTTACGGTGGTACGGAATAAATATGTCTATTGGATGTTTCACGCATCTGTGGTTGTTCTTATCTTATTATTGTTATTGCGAATATGGAGTTTTTAATAGATTACGGTTATATCGGCGTATTCATTGCCGCTTTTCTGGCAGCCACAGTTTTGCCATTCAGCAGTGAGGTTGTATTGACGGGTGTTCTGTTGGCTGGTTCATCTTATTGGCCTTGTATGATAGCTGCGACCTTGGGAAATTTCTTGGGCGGAATGAGTTGTTATTGGCTGGGAATGTTGGGAAAGATAGAATGGATAGACAAATATCTGAAGCTTGATGCTCAAAAAGTTTATAAAGTGCAGAATTGGATCAAAGACAAGGGTTCATGGATGGGATTTTTTGTCTTTCTTCCAGGTATTGGTGATTTTATTGCTGTCGCTTTAGGCTTTTTGAGAGCAAATATCTGGATTGTGGCGATCTCGATGTTTTTAGGAAAAGCCATACGTTACTGGATCTGGATGGAGTTTGTATTTAAAGTCCAATCTCTTATCTGAAATACTGAAGAAAATAGTAATTTTGTGCCCATAATTTATCTTTGGAGATGAACGCTAATATTTCTAATTTAACTAACAAGCAAGTATTGTTCCGTGAGGTAAAGGACTATGTGATGATTGCCTTGGGAATGATTTTGTACGGCATTGGATGGACCATTTTCCTTTTGCCGAATGATATTACAACCGGCGGTGTTCCGGGTATTGCTTCTATTGTGTTCTTTGCAACCAAATTACCGGTTCAGTACACTTATTTTGCAATCAATGCGTTTTTGTTATTGTTGGCCTTAAAGATTCTCGGATTTAAGTTCTGTGTCAAGACAATTTACGCAGTTTTTGTCCTAACGTTCTTTTTGTCGGCTTTACAGGGGTTGGTCGGAGAAGTTCATATTCTGCAAGATCAGCCTTTTATGGCGTGTGTCTTAGGAGCTTCTTTTTGTGGTAGTGGCATTGGTATTGCTTTTTCGGCAAATGGTAGTTCGGGTGGAACCGATATCATTGCTGCCATTATCAACAAGTATCGGGATGTTTCGCTGGGCCGAGTCGTCATGGCTTGTGATATGATTATCATTACTTCCAGTTATTTCGTATTGCAGGATTGGGAAAAGGTCGTTTATGGTTATGTGACGTTGTATGTCTGTAGCTTTGTGCTTGATCAGATAGTAAATAGTGCACATCAGTCCGTACAGTTCTTTATTATTTCCAAACATTATAAAGAAATCGGAGAACATATCAATAAGGATATGCATCGCGGTGTGACAGTATTGGATGGAACAGGACTTTATACAGGTAATGGGGTGAAAATGATGTTTGTCCTGGCAAAGAAACGTGAATCGACTGCTATTTTCCGTTTGATTAAAGATATTGATCCAGATGCTTTTGTTTCGCAGAGCACAGTTATCGGTGTCTATGGAAAAGGTTTTGATCATATTAAGGTAAAATAAAAACGGCAGGTCGCCGTCTTTTTTCTTTTGTGGGCCTTCGAAATGATTTCGATGGCCTTTTTTTATTGTATAAGGCTTTCGAAATCATTTCAAGGTTTAAAGGTGTTTATCCGGGGATTTGAATATCAGTATTATCTGACCTTATCAGATGCCCAGATTGCTTTTATGGTTTCTTCCTGGTTATATCCGTAAGGAGACTGTGCACTTCGGGTATTGGCCCGATAGGTATTTCCTGTTTTGTTTGGACAACAGATACCACGAATACCAGGCATTTCAATATGACCATCCGGATCCGTCTTCTTCATCCATTGCCAGACATACTGTAACCATTCATTCCGATACTTTTCCGGTTGTTTGGCAAACCAGGATATTTCGTCCCAACCCCACGGGAAATAAGACGTAGTGTCTGCTACATTTACAGGTTCTTCTTTCCCGTAATTATCAATCTCAACTAAATAGGGCAGATGCTCGCACGACCAACCTGAAGGCGTCTGACAACCCATGCTCTTCTTATAGAGAGCATCTAAGTGATTGACTCGTAGTTCTGCGGGTTGTATATCTCCTTCTTTCCAAGGAGTAGCTGTTGGAAGGGCACAGATACGCATCGGGAATGAATTGAAATCAATCAGGCTTTTCCCATTAGTCACCATACCTCCTTTGGGCGTGTGTGCATCCAGAATCACCCATTGCCGGCGGGCATGCTGGGCAGCGAAGGAACGAATTTTGTCAATCAGTGTAATCCAGTGTGTCCGGTCAGGATCATTCATGCCCATCAGTTCAATTTGTCCTAAATGAAAGGCTTCACAACCGATACGGATATAAGAACAAGCCAGGAAATAGAACCATAATTGTGTTTCCTGCCGGCTGATATCCGGCACACTTCCTCCTGTATGCCAGTGATCCACATATTTCCCTTGCAGGTTCAGCATATCTTCATACCTGAAATTCCTTTTCTCAGGTTTCAGTCCGTAACTATCAAATACCCATTCCGGGATTTCAATCTGGCTGACTTCAGTAGAAATAGCTTCGAACAGACAGGCTTGAAATACCAGATCCGGATCATCTGCGTGCATTCTTTGGATGATCTGTTCTGCTTTCGTCCAGAAAGTAGGGTCTTTTAATATCTGTTCGTTTTCCCACAGGAGAATGGAACGTCCCAAGAATTTGGCTCCGATATTCTGTATCATGCGGATATCGTCGTTGAGTTGTTCTTCTCCTTGATTGGGTACCAGTAAGTTCGTGACTGTTATGGAACGATCCAGGTAATTTTCCAGTACTTCTTTTTGAATACCATTTTTATCGAATGAATAAGGTGAAGTTGATTCTCCTTGTGCCTGTCCGGCAAAAGATACGAGAATCCAAATCAAAAGTAGTGAGAATCGTTTTTGAATCATATATCAATCGTTTTTATAAGTAATAGGACTTCCTTTCGTCTGATAAATAGTTTGTTGGAACTGCTGAGGAGATATCTGTACCTGATCTCGAGTCAGTTCTGGCACATTGTAACTTTTGAGTCGCTTCATATTATGTTCCGGATCTTGTTGGGGCAGAATAAAAGCTTTGCTGGCTTTTCCTTTTGGATTGAAATAAGTTATGTAAAGTCGGGTATAAGAACCGTCATCACGTCTGGAACTGAAGACGATCCATCGGCCGTTACTACTCCAGCAATGATAACTGTCTGCATCTGTACTGTTGGCTTCTTGCAGTGGATAGACAATGTCTGCTTCCAAATCTTTTATATAGAGGTCTGCGCTTTTATGCCAGATATGGAATTGTCCGTAGGATCCGGCTGTAAATAACAGATAACGTCCGTCTGGACTAATCCGGGGTACGGAGGCACTGATTCCAATAGAATCGCAGTTGATTTCGGTAACTTCTTCTCCGAAACTTTGATCGGAGGACTGGAATGTTCGACTGATAATATTATAACGTAGGGTATTGAAGTCTTTTGGACGAATAGTGCCCGTAGATTGATGGTCATAAAGACTGCCTACGCAATAATAGATTTTATCACCGGCTGGCGACCAACAGGGGAATGTTTCGAGTAGACTGTCTGTGCGGCAGACATATTTCACTTCCTTCTGATTGGCATCATAGAAGAGTAGGTCGGAAACCATATCAATTACTTCTACCTTTTCTTCATTCAGGATGTGGAAGGCTTGTCCTGTCTTGTTGGATGAAAATAGGATCCAGTTTTGTGTTGGATGCCAAGCTGGATAGACTGCTCCGAATGGGATGGAATCATGCTGGAAGTTGATTTTCTCAACATCCTGACCTTGAGCAAGGATGGTTCCACTGTGGTTCGTACGAACGTGAAATAGCATCTTCTGGGTACTATAATTCTGGTAATTGTGGCAGTTGATGCAATGATTATCTTCGTAATCGAATGTCCGGTTATTCTCATAGATCACTTCTTCCTGAAAGTTCGTGAGGTTACGCTGATATAAGCCCAGTTGGCGATAGTAGGAATAACCGGGTTCGATCAACCGATAGGAGACGAACGGATCAATCTCTTCTTCGGCCACATGCCAGGTAAAAGGTTGGAAACGTAGCCATTTCTTTTCCGTATAAGTATAGACCTGTACTTGTATTTCTTTTCCTCGGGAAACACTTAAAAGAGATTTCCATTGTTCCGCATTGAATTGTAATGTTGATCCGTGCGAGGCAGAAGCCAACAGTCTCTTCCCTTCACTGGAAGTCAATACGGCTACAAACTTCTCACCTGGTGTACGGACCAGAAAGTTCAACGGAGCGATATTGGGTGGAATGATAATATCTTTATAATCCGGATAAATAGATGCGGGTTGTCCAACTTCTGTAAAGTTAGCAGGCTCGTCTGTCTTAGAGGAACATGCTGTCTGCATTCCGATGATGACGTACATGAGTACGGAAAGTATATATAAGGTATTGTTTTCATCAGTTTACTCCTCCTTTCATCAGTATTTGGTATCGTTTCATCTGTTCTTCATCTATTTTATTCTGGCAGAAATAATAGAACGGGTAGAAATGACCGTATTCTTCCTGTAGTTGAGGAATCAGTTCATCGGCCACTTTCCCGTCTTTGACATATTGAGAGAGGAAGTTTTCGACTTGTTGGATTGTGCTCGGACGAATCTGGAACTGTGACAACAGATTCGTTGCCCGTTCTTTTTGCAGATAAGTATATAGAACAACAGCCTGCTCTACTATGAGCGGAAGCTCCTTCCCTTTGTAAGGACGCGTTCGATTCACCACTTCATCTAATAATTTGGTATATAAGCATGCCGCCATGGATACATCAAATGTTTGCTGATTACGGATATGATTTCCAGTAATAGGATATCCGATGAATAAAGGTGAGCGATATGATTGTTCAAAGCTGTCGTTCGTTGGTTTGAGTGCCAGTATGCGATTGAAGAAAGGTTGTTCCAAGATGACTTTGGGATTGGCTACCAAAGGCATATATTTCCGTACAAAGTCGGATTCAAAAGGAACTTGCTGTAACAGGTAAAGATATTTGTTGGCAAGAGCATATTCTTCGTTCAGTAAGGAACAGAAAAAGAGTTGCTTGAGCGTGTAACAACTGGGGCCGTCGATAACCATGCGTTCCATTGCTTGGTGATAAGCCGTATTCACTAAGCCAGAAGAAAGGCAACAGTCGCTAAGGTACAGATCTGTTCCGTCGTCGGGTAATCCACCTCGATTGATTAAGCCTAAGTCAGGATATTGATAAGGTATATCGAGCAGGTTATTTAATAAACCTCCGGTTTGTAACAAGGCGATGGCATGATAGGCAGCAACACTTCTGGTGGGTTGTTTTGCCTGTCTGGCTTGTTGAATCATTTTATCCCAATTTTGTTCCTGATATGCACGTTGCATGGAGGCGGTTATCCTTTCGTTCTCTTTTCCCGTCCAAGTATAGAGATAAAGTCCTAGAAACAAAACGCCACAAATTCCTTGTCCCCATCGGGAAGAAGAAACCGGTTGCGAAGGTTTTCCGGAAATAAAGTGGAAAGCTATCGATATCAGGGCTGCCAGTATAAAAACAGCAAGTGGCCATAAAAAGACTACTGATGGTTCTTGTTGGTAATACAGGTTTTGTCCTTTCTGGATGAGATACCACAACACCATGATGGAAGGAAGAAGAGAAATCCATTCCCATTTACCTTGAAGTGCGAAACTCTTTCTGACGAGGCAGACTGTTCCGGTGAGTAAAACCGACATCAGAAATCCTCCAATCCAAGGTTCATGATAGGAGAGTAGCAAAAGGCGGCCGAACCAATAGAGTTTTCCTCCTGGCTGGTCGAGTATGAACTCCATGATTTGTTGGTCGAAAGCAAACAAACTGTATTGTTCGGCCATATAAAATACATCGCCATAAAGAATGGCTGCAAAAATCCAGAATCCGATGAAGGCAATGACCGGAGTGGAACTCAAGATTGTTTTGATTTTCATCCTTTTCATGTAATTAGATCTAGTCTTTTAAAAGCAGTTTAAAGGTAAGATATTCCTCGAAGGAATGTATAGCCGGCACGGCTGTTTTGCAACATAAAAAAAGCGACCTGCCCAATTGGACAAGTCGCTTCGATGAAGTTATTAAAAGTTCTTATGTGATTAGTCTTTCAATTTAGCCTTCAAGAACTCACGGTTCAAACGAGCGATGTTGCTAACAGAGATGTTCTTCGGACATTCCATTTCGCAAGCACGCGTGTTTGTACAGTTACCGAAGCCCAGTTCATCCATTTTGGCAACCATAGCCTTTGCACGGCGAGCTGCTTCAACACGACCCTGAGGCAATAATGCCAACTGGCTGACTTTGGCTGAAACGAACAACATAGCTGAACCATTCTTACAAGCTGCTGCACAAGCGCCACAACCGATACATGCTGCTGCATCCATAGCTAAATCTGCATCTTTCTTAGGAATAGGAATTGCATTAGCATCAGGAACACCACCTGTATTAACTGATACGAAACCTCCGGCCTGCATGATTTTATCATAGGCAGTACGGTCAACCATCAAGTCGCGGATAACCGGGAAACCAGCTGAACGCCACGGTTCGATAGTGATTGTTTCGCCGTCGTGGAAACGACGCATGTACAACTGGCAAGTAGTAGCACCTGTTGCTGGTCCGTGCGGATGACCGTTTACATACAGAGAGCACATACCGCAGATACCTTCACGACAGTCGTGATCGAACACGATCGGTTCTTTACCTTCATTGATCAAACGCTCATTCAAAATGTCTAACATTTCCAGGAAAGAGACACTCTGATTGATCTTATCTATTTGGTAAGTCTCGAACTGTCCTTTTTCCTTCGGACCTCTTTGACGCCAAACTTTAAGCGTTACTTTTATATCTTTATCCATACGTTTTTAGTTTTTAAGTTTTTTAGTTTTTTAGTTTTTAGTTTCAAGTTCTCAAGTTCTGGAATTTTTATCTAATCCATTCTTTCGTCTGTAAATCAAAGATAATATCATCTTGTTTACTTCCGTATTCAGGCCTTGAAGCATTCTGGAATCTTCTTCTTTCATAAAAGAAAGTTCGAGTGATAAAATCAACTGCGTTTCCAGTTCATTAGAAGATCCCAATGCTACATATAAGAACCGTAATAATTCTTTGTCTGAACCTCGACCATAACCTTCCGCAATGTTCGAAGGAAATGGATACTGCGCATCTACGCATCTGATTTACCAGGCCGAATCGTTCTTCAGTAGGGAAGTTACCAGTTACCTGATATACTTTTTTTGCTAAAGTCAGACTTTTTTGCCAAGCCAATAAATCTTTGAACATACCCATAAACTTACAAACTTATAAACTCATAAACTTACAAACTTATTTTTTGTAATTACGTGTTTGCGGAACTACGAATTCATAGTTCAAATCTTCTTTCAGCATAACCGGATCTTTATCTTCTCCTTGATATTCCCAGCAAGCAACATACATGAACTTATCATCATGACGCAAAGCTTCGCCTTCTTCAGTCTGATGTTCTGTACGGAAGTGACCACCACAAGATTCTGCACGATTCAATGCATCGTGAGCCATCAATGTACCGATTTCAATGAAGTCAGCCAAACGTAAAGCTTTTTCCAATTCAACGTTCTGATCATCACCTGAACCCGGGATATATACATTGCTCCAGAATTCTTTCTTCAGGTCTTTCAACATGTTGATTGCTTCCAACAAACCTTTTTCGTCACGAGCCATACCGATGTGTTCCCACATGATGTGACCTAACTTACGGTGGATAGTATCAACTGTTTCTTTACCCTTGATGTTCATCAATTTTTGGATACGAGCTTTGATTGCGTTTTCTGCTTCAACAAATTCCGGCAGATCTGTGCTGAAACGCGGAACCTGAATCTGGTCAGACAAGTAGTTCTGGATAGTGTATGGCAATACGAAATAACCATCAGCCAAACCTTGCATCAACGCAGAAGCACCCAAACGGTTTGCTCCGTGGTCAGAGAAGTTAGCTTCACCAATAGCGAACAAGCCCGGAATTGAAGTCTGCAATTCATAGTCAACCCACAGACCACCCATTGAATAGTGCAATGCCGGGTAAATCATCATCGGAGTTTCATATGGATTATCGTTGGTAATTTCTTCGTACATATCGAACAAGTTACCATATTTCTGCTTAACAACTTCCTTACCTAAGCGGTTGATAGCATCAGAGAAGTCCAGGAATACAGCTAAACCAGTGTTGTTTACACCATATCCTGCGTCGCAACGTTCTTTAGCGGCACGTGAAGCAACGTCACGCGGAACCAAGTTACCGAATGCCGGATAACGACGTTCCAAATAGTAGTCACGGTCTTCTTCCGGAATATCTTTACCTTTCTTGGTACCTGCCTGTAAAGCTTTGGCGTCTTCCAGTTTCTTCGGAACCCAGATACGACCATCATTACGTAATGATTCAGACATCAATGTCAATTTTGACTGATAGTCACCTTTTACAGGAATACAAGTCGGGTGAATCTGAACCATACAAGGATTAGCAAAATAAGCACCTTTCTTATAGCACTGCCATGCAGCTGAACCATTTGATGCCATCGCGTTAGTTGACAAGAAGAATGTATTTACATAACCTCCAGTTGCAACAACAACAGCGTGGGCAGCATAACGTTCAATTTTACCGGTGATCAGGTTACGGGTAATGATGCCACGAGCGCGACCGTCAACCAAAACAACGTCCAACATTTCGTGGCGAGTGTACATTTTTACTTTACCTTTACCAATCTGACGGCTCAATGCAGAATAAGCGCCTAACAATAACTGCTGACCGGTCTGACCGCGGGCATAGAACGTACGGGATACCTGAGCACCACCGAATGAACGGTTATCCAACAAACCTCCGTATTCACGAGCGAAAGGTACACCTTGTGCTACACACTGGTCGATGATGTTATTTGATACTTCAGCCAAACGATATACGTTAGCTTCACGAGCACGATAGTCACCACCTTTGATTGTATCGTAGAACAAACGGTAAACAGAGTCACCATCATTCTGATAGTTCTTAGCAGCATTGATACCACCCTGTGCAGCGATTGAGTGAGCACGACGAGGTGAGTCCTGAATACAGAAGTTCAATACATTGAATCCCATTTCTGCTAAAGAAGCTGCTGCAGAAGCACCGGCCAAACCTGTACCTACTACGATAATGTCCAGACGACGCTTGTTAGCGGGGTTCACCAATTTCTGGTGATCTTTATAATTTTTCCACTTGTCAGCCAACGGGCCTTGAGGGATTTTAGAATTTATTTCAGCCATATTGTTTTTAGTTTTTTTAAGTTTGTTAGTTTCTTAGTTTTTAAGTCATTTTGTTTTTGAGTCTGTTCGTTTTGAATGTTTGATTCCAAACTCATAAACTTATAAACTTATAAACCTATAAACTCAAAATTTACGCTCCTACACCATTCAGGTAGAATACAATAGTAATAATTGCGAACAAACCGCAGATGATTGTTGCTACCCATTTAGAAATGCATTCCCAACGGCTCAACCATACAGTGTTGTTCCAGCCTAATGTGTGGATTGCTGACCAGAAACCGTGAGTCAGGTGGAACCATAATGCAGCAAACCATACCAGATATAATACTGTGTTTACAATATTACCCTGGAAGTAGAAGTTGATGAATGCAGCACCGTCCTGAGGATGGATGTCTCCATGAATACCAGCTAATTCTGCAAACATCATGTTGTACCAAAACTGTGTGAAGTGAAGGATCATAAACAGAATTACGATCAAGCCCAGTACGAACATGTTCTGTGATGCCCATTCAACGCCTTTCGGACGAGAATTCAGTGCATAACGGTCGTTACCACGAGCTTTTCGGTTCTGCAATGTCAAAATCACTGCATACACGAAGTGAACTACTACACCTGCAGCCAGAACGAGTGTTCCTACGATGGCATACCAGTTACTTCCCAGCAAACCGCAAATCGTGTTATACGCTTCGCCTGAGAATACTGCCGCTACGTTCATCGACAGGTGGAACAATAAAAACAGAATTAGGAAGAGACCTGATATACTCATTATCAGTTTCCTCCCGATAGAAGAATTAAGTAACCACATAAGATAATAATTTAAGTTATTTAATTGTGTATAAAAATCACACTTATATAGCATTTAATTATGCAAAGGTAGTTTAATTCCATGGATCAACCAACAAGATTAAATAAATATTTCTGTAATAATTCGTCCCCCTCTGGGTAAAAATAGTTGAATCGTAACGAAAAGAGTTCTGTTTTGAAGAGAATCTTTTATACTAGTAATATGTGATGCTGAAAAATGCATTGCGCGAAATGGGCGGTTATGAGGCTGATGAGGAAATAGATTAAGGAAGAAAATGTATCTTTGTACGCAAAATGGTATTGATTTTAGATGAATTGCGTATGAGAAGTAAAGCGGTTATATTTTTGTTGCTGATAAGTCATTTCATAGGAGCTCAGCAAGTGACGGAGATCAAATCGTTGGATGGTGAGTATTGGTGGGGCGGCGTAACGGCCTTGGGCTCAAAGATGCCTTACATACAGCCGATGGAATCTTTTGATCTTTCTTCTCAGAATAATAATAATCAGGTTGTTCCGCTATTGGTCTCTAGTAAGGGACGGTATGTCTGGAGCGATTATCCATTTGCGTTCTCAGTTACGGAACAGGGTATCCGGATTGATTCCAAATACGAACAGGTAAAGGTACAAGAGGCGGGCCGATCTTTGCGGGATGCTTATTTGGATGCTTGTCGTCAGCACTTTGCCCCCAGTGGTCAGTTACCGGATACTTTGTTTTTTACGAAGCCCCAATACAATACATGGATCGAACTGATGTATAATCAGAACCAGGCGGATGTGTTGGATTATGCACGGCAGATCAGCAAACAGGATTTTCCGGGTGGAGTAGTGATGATTGATGATAACTGGCAGAAGTATTACGGAAACTTCGAGTTTAAGCCGGATCGTTTCCCGTCGCCTAAAAGCATGGTGGAAGAGTTGCATGCAATGGGTTTTAAGGTAATGCTGTGGGTTTGTCCGTTTGTTTCTGCTGATAGTCCGGAGTTCCGCGAACTGGAGAAGAAGAAATACCTTTTGAGATGGCAGAATGGAGAAACAGCGATGATCCATTGGTGGAACGGTTATAGTGCCTGTTATGATCTGACGAATCCGGAGGCAAGGGATTATTTTATCTCTCAGTTGAAGAAGATGCAGGACGTTTATCAGATTGATGGCTTCAAATTTGATGCGGGTGACAATGGCTTCTACAGCCATGCGGAACTGAAAGCCTGGAAGTCGGATGCCATTTCTGTCGATCATACCCGGGCTTGGGCGGAAATCGGGTTGCATTTTCCTTTTAATGAGTATCGTGCCTGTTGGCAGATGGGTGGTCAGCCGCTGGTACAGCGTTTGGGCGATAAAGATTATTCCTGGGATGCGGTTCGTCTGTTAATCCCGGAGATGATAGCTGCCGGTCTGAACGGGTATGCGTATGCCTGTCCGGATCTGATCGGAGGCGGACAGTTTACTTCGTTCTTGGGCATTGATCCTAACCGGTTCGATCAGGAACTGATTATCCGCTCGGCGCAGATTCATGCCATGATGCCGATGATGCAATTCTCGGTTGCTCCATGGCGGATATTGAGCCCGGAAAATCTTTCGATTGTTCGCGAAGCGGCTCGCCTTCATGTTCGTATGGCTTCTTATATTATCCGGCAGGCCCGTCATGCAGCTGCTACGGGCGAACCAATTGTCCGGCATCTTGCCTACGAATTTCCGGGTCAGGGTTTTGAAACCTGCAAGGATCAATTTATGCTGGGAGACAAATACCTGGTGGCGCCGATGGTTGAAAAAGGAAACAGCCGGGTTGTCAGATTGCCGAAAGGGCGATGGAAGGATGACTTGGGAAAGATTCATAAAGGAGGAAGGTCGATCACAATCGATGTCCCGTTGAGTCGTTTGCCTTATTATGAAAGATTGTGTGATTAATCGATAGTATATGAAGACACTGGTACATGTTGACAACGAACAGATCGAATCTGTAATGAAACAATGTAGTATTTGTTTCGTGGGAATGGCGGATACCGATGGAACGCCGTATGTGATCCCGATGAATTTTGGCTACAAAGACGGTTCGCTTTATTTGCATTCGGCTCAGGAAGGCAGAAGCATTTCGATCTTGAACCGGAATCCGCGTGTTTGTATTTCTTTTTGTCCGACAACGGAACTGGCTTATCAGAATGTGGAAGTGGCTTGCAGTTACCGGATGCGGGCCAGCAGTGTTATCTGTTGGGGAAATGTTGTCTTTGAGGAAGACTACGACAAGAAAGTAGAAGCTCTCGATATCCTGATGAAGCAATACACCGACCGCCCTTTTACTTATGGTCGTCCGGCAGTCTTGAATGTCAAGATCTGGCGGGTGGATATCGACGAGATCTCGTGTAAGGAATTTGGAGCTCCTTATCGGAAGGCAGTAGGGAAATAACAGCGTTGTTATGTGCATTCTGTAAAAATTTTGATGCGACTTCCAAAAACTAAGCATAGGATTTGGAAGTCACTTTTTTACTCTTGTTTCAGTGTATGCTTATAGATAAATAGCAATTTACCGGCTTGCTTTATAAAGGTTATAAACATCATTATCCGATAGTGCTTTTATGTAGAAGAATATAGATTCAATGCCTTTTCCAATCTGTATGGTAGAACATGAACTCTGAGAGTGACTGACCTGAGGATTGGGTAATGAACTGATAAATTTCCCATCAATGTATAAAAGTTTTTCTTTCTGATAAACATTGGGTTGACAAATTACACATATAAAATGTCTCCCTGCTAATTGAGTCATATCATAGGTAAATATGGTGTAAGATACGCTACTGCGATCCTCTGTTCCAAGGAGAAAAATTCCATTCGGTTGAAATGTTATTTTAGGAAATTCCCAACCTCCTACATGATTAGGATGGATCGCTTGTAAAACAGTTCTGCTAGAGAAATCATCGGTCCAAAAAGCAATTGTATAAGAACCTCCTTTTTGCCGAAAAGGGTTATTGACTATTAGAGAGCGTTTGTTCAGTTTCTTGTTAAATAACGTAAGTTCGATATAATAAAAAGATATCTGCTTAAATATTAGTAACATAGC
>ERZ827088.1995-NODE-1995-length-22856-cov-3.105653_pt1 | contig 22856 bp, 24 predicted proteins | sample MGYA00519922_ERZ827088 | MGnify/ENA primary metagenome ERZ827088 (study PRJEB31778, sample SAMEA3449254) | human gut metagenome | biome: human gut; feature: human-associated habitat; material: faeces | place: United Kingdom | collected 2010/2012 ...
GCCCGTGAGGTCGGGCAAGGCGGGGTTGAAAACGAACGTCCGCGAAACGTTCACGCTTACCCTCGCCCGTTGGTTCAATTTTCCCTTTTTCGTCGTGACAAGGATTACCCCGTTCGCGGCTCGGGAACCGTAAATAGCGGCGGAAGCGGCATCTTTCAATACCTGAACGCTCTCTATGTCGCTCGGGTCGATCTCGCTTAGCGTGTTCGTACCCGTGACCGGGGAGGTAAACGATAACATCGGAACACCGTCTATCACCCAGAGAGGATCGGAAAAACGCCGTGTTGACTCGATAGACAAGCTATTGAAACCCCGGATAGACACGGATATTCCACCCCCGCCGGGTGAACCCGTCATGTTCGTGATATTCATCCCGGCAACACGCCCCTGTAATAGATTGGCAAGCGAGGGCGAGGGGATGTCCTTCAAGTCTTCCGACGTGACCGTTGACATCGCCCCCACCACGTTTCGCCTGCTCTGCTCACCATAGGCGACCACCGTCACCTCGTCGAGGGTTGAAACATCCTCGATCATACACACTTGCACAATTTTATTATCGAGCGGGATCTGTTTTTTTACCGTCTTGTAGCCCACGAACGAGAATATCAACGTCCCCTCCCCTTTCGGCAACCTCAATTCAAACTCCCCCTTCCCGTTCGTCGTTACCCCGACAGTCGTTCCCTCCAGGATCACCGTTACCCCCGGCATCGGCTCTTTTTTCCCGTCCGTGACAATCCCCTTCACCACGTGTTCTTTTATCACGGCGGTATCACGCGAAACGGCGGCACTCGCGAACAAGGACAGGCAACACAACAACGGCAATACCAGCATTTTACAGAGGACTAACACGTACACCAGCGGCGGCTTAGGCTGCCCGGGTCGTTTTTTCACGGGTAATTTCTTCTTTCCCGCTTCTGATTCTAAGTTTTTTTTCATAACTTTGGTAATAAGTTAATTAATTAATAGTTAATTAGCCGGGGAGTTGTCGAGTCGTCAAGGGACAACTCCCCTTTCTTTTATAAACGTTCTATATCACAAGCCATAGCTTGTGCCTTCCAATTCGATTAATCATTTCCTTTACAAATAAATTGTTACAACATGAAATCAGCCATTGAATTAATGATCGTTAGAAAGGTCAAAGAACTACGATTACAGTCGGGAACCAGCATGGCGGCACTTGCTGACCATCTGGATGTCAATTATCAATTCATCTCGCAAATTGAAGACGAAACAAGTAGCAAAGCGTACAATATAGATCACGTTAATTCCATCGCGAAATTCTTCAAGTGTACCCTTTGGGAACTTATCCCCCAAAAACCGATTTGAACAAGGCGGGGAGTTACCCGAGAATGATTGTCGTTTTTTCATAGTTTTTCTATTAAGTTAATAACTAGCATTTCACAAATAGCTATTCATCTTGTTTATTTTCAATATTTTAAACAAACACAATTATTTCAAAGAGTCGTGCTCTCTCCACGGGCATCGCTGCCTTGTAACTAAATTTCTTGATTTTGAATCGCACCTTTCGGTGACTAACGGACAACCCTCTACGAGGTTAAAATTTTTATATTGCTTTACGAGGACAAATATAATCAACCTCCATGGGAGTTCAAAATATTTTCAAAGAAATCTTTCCTTTATCATTAAAATATTTTCAAAATGGAAGCTACAAAGGGACAAAAGAAAATAATGAAGACTGAAATCGAGTTATTTATAATCAATCAGGTTAAAAAGTTAAGGGAAGAGAAGAACATTAAACGAAGGAAATTGTCTATGGAGTTAAAATTAACAAGTACCTATGTAGGGAGAGTTGAAGATCCTTATAATAAAGCAAAGTATAATCTGAATCATTTAAATGAATTAGCCAGATACTTTGATGTTCCATTTTCCTATTTCTTTCCCGAAACTCATCTTGAAAAAGATTGTATTGAGGAATACTTAGATATTCATCCCAAAGTGAAGGCTAATTATGAAATAATGGCTAAAAAATACGAAGAAGAAGAGCGAAAGAAAATTGAAAAGCAAGAGGAACAGGAAAGGAAGAAGCGAGAAAAAGTGACGACAAGAGCAAAGACAAAAACTAAAAAGGAATAACAGGGTGAATCCACTCTTTGCGGGATGAGTTTTCCTTGATATGAAAAAATTTTACTTTAACGATAATTTTTTCAAAATGGCAGCAACACAGGAGAATATCAAAAAGAAAATGAATACAGAAATTGAGCTTTTCGTGATTAATAAGGTTAAAGAATACAGAATCGCCGCTAAACTAAGTAAAAGGAAGTTATCGTTAGAATTACGGTTAAATCACAATTACGTTTCTCGCACAGAAAATCCCAATTTAGATACAAAATACAACTTGAATCATTTAAACGAATTAGCGAAAATTTTCAATTGCACTATTGCGGACTTCATGCCCACGCCTTACGTGAAACAAGACACCATCGAAGAATACCTAGAAATTCATCCAAAACAAAAAGCAAGAAATGAAAAGATGATGAAGGACTACGAGGAAAAAGGACGGGTAAAACGGGAAGCAAAGGAGAAAGCGGCGGCAAAAACTAAAAAGAAATAGGCGGGCGAATCCGCTCCCGCGGACCGGGCTTTCCGTGATACACGGTATCTCACTCCAATCCCTTTCGCGGAGGGAAGATTTTTTCATAACCGAGCAACAAAAACGTGTAAAATGACGACGAAACAAATAAAACAACTGATAGCCAAAGGAGAAGGAATAGAGGTGGAGTTCAAGGAATCCTACAACTCTCTCGCCCGGTCTGTTTACGAAACGATTTGCGCTTTCCTCAATCGACGGGGCGGGCACATATTACTCGGGGTAAAGGATGATAAAACGATCACGGGAGTAAACGAGGCATCTATCCCGGCTCAACTCGACACGTTGGCAAAGGATATGAATAACCCCCAGATCATCACGCCCACGTTTTATTTGTCAAGCCAAGTTATCACCATTGGAGGCAAAAAAATCATTTATATCTACGTGCCGGAAAGTTCTCAACCCCATAGCTACAAGGGAAATATTTACGACCGCAACGAGGACGGGGATTTTAAACTCACGAACCCTCAACGAATTACAGAGCTATATATACGTAAACAAGATTGTTACACCGAGAATAAAGTATTTCCCTACCTGGACATGAGCGATTTCGAGAACGAACAGTTTGAACTAGCGAAAAAACTTGCCAAAACCAATAGAGTCGATCACCCGTGGGGAAGCATGACAAACGAGGAAATTCTCAAATCCGCCCGGATGAAACTGAAAGACGTTCACACAGGAAAAGAAGGGTACACGTTAGCCGCCGCTCTACTTTTCGGCAAGGAAAACACGCTGGCAAGTGTACTCCCGCATTATAAAACAGACGCGCTTTGCAGGATTCAAAACACGGAGTTATATGACGATCGGGATGATATACGCTGTAATCTCATGGGCGCGTATTACAGGCTCATGGCTTTTATTAATAAATACCTTCCCGAACGGGCATATCTCGAAGGAACGCAACGTATTAGTTTACGCGACATGATTTTCAGGGAAGTTGTCGCCAATCTTCTCGTGCATCGTGAATTTTCTAACGCGTTCCCGGCAACGTTGACTATATACAAGGATACGGTTGTCACGGAAAACTGGAACCGCCCTTATATGAACGGGCGAATTTACCTGGATAATCTTAAACCCCGTCCAAAAAACCCGGCAATAGCCAATTTCTTTCGCCAATTAGGTTGGGTAGAAGAGCTGGGCTCCGGCATCCGTAGAATGTACAAGTATTGTCCCCTGTACGTGAAAAACTCGACTCCCATCATTGAAGAGGGGGACGTGTTTAAACTTGTTATTCCGTATAACCCGATAAATGGCGGTTTAAATCAAAGTGAGGGAGTAAGTGAGGGAGTAAATGAGGGAGTAAATGAGGGAGTAAATCAAGGTGAGGGTATAAATACGAAAGATCACTTGCTAAAGATAATAACAAAGAACGGGGGATTAAACGTGACGGAACTAGCGAAACGACTTGGTAAAAGTAATAAAACTATTGAACGATATATCCGGGTTCTCAAAGCCGAGGGCAAGATTGAATTTAAAGGGATACCCAAAACCGGGGGATATTACAAACTATAATTTGTACCACCCCCAAAGGTGGTACAAGCAGAAAAAGGTGGTACAAAGAATTACTATATCGCTGCAAACGAATGGATTGAACCAACACAACTTCTTGTACCACCAAAAAAGGTAGTACAAGGAATCTTCTATCGTGATCGCATTGTAAATAAAAGAATAAATGAAGCTATAAATACGGTATAAATATTAAACTGAAAAAGGATGAATTTCTTGGAAGAATTTGATACATTGTGAGAAATTGAAATAATATAGAGAAGGAAAAAGATTATCACTAAGAACCGGTATCGGCTTTGAATAAACGGGAGGATACAAACAATTTAAACGGGAAACAATGTTAATAGTGGATAGTATGACACCCATGGAAATGTTCGACGAGTTGGTGGATGACGCGTTGAAAGTATCTCGAAAGATAGAATACTTGATACCGGAATACCGCCGGAACGTCCTGAAAAGAACTTCCTTCCCGGTAATATTCAAACCCATTGATTACCTCTCCCCCCGGAAGAATAACTGGATTATCGTTTTCCGGGCTGAAAATAAAAAGGACGCGGACAAGATCGCCATCACCTATGTATGTACCGCGACCCCCCCCACGGTTTACACGTCTTCATGGTTCCGGTTCTTGACGGGGTGGTTTCCGTCTTCATGTTCTCGCCCCATTTTTTTCAAAGATACAGGGATAGATTCATGAACGGGAATAACGACTTGAAAGGGATTGAATTGATAAAACACTTTTTTAGCCGCAACTCGACATTTTCCTCCGATGACAACGTGGAAGACAAAAGAATCTTTAACGCTTCTTGCGAGGACGGCGTGTGCCTGGGTATCGAGAAGGATACTAATTTCTATATTCTCCGGACGTTCATTACCTATGAAATGCTCCGGGGTAACCAAATCGACACGTTCGAGAGCTTGTACGACACGCTGTATGACGATTAGTTGATTTTTAATACTATATATATAAGGTAAACGCCCCCTTTCGGAGGCGTTTTTAGTTCTAATTTGTCTAGGAGGCGAAAGTAAATGCACTCGTTCCAGCTAAACCAGAATACAGGGCACTCACGTCAGGTGGGGATCTTGAATTAACTAGGGTACTAAGATACATAGGACATATTACAGCACAAAATAAATCAGCCGAAATCTTTTCTTTAATCTTAATTTTTTTCAGCCATGCAGCGGAAAACAAGCATCGAATTATACACGATCAACAAGGTAAAAGAAAAAAGGAAGGCGTTGAAAATAAGCCAACGACAACTATCCACCGATCTGAACTTGGAAATGAGTTACGTGGGTAGAGTGGAACGCCCGAACGATCCCTCGAAATACAATCTTAACCACTTGAACGCGCTAGCGATGTATTTCAATTGTGAGTTATGGGATTTTTTCCCGGATAAACCCTTCGAGGAAGAGAACACGAAATATTTACCCCAAAAATAACACCCATGGAAATCACGAGCATCGAACGATACACGATCGAAAAAGTGAAAGAGAAACGAATCGCTGCCGGGTTATCCCCGCGCGAACTCTCGTTATTACTGGGGTTGGATGCAAGTTATATCGCTCACGCCGAAAACCCGAAGTACAAGTACAAATACAACCTCAACCACCTCAACGCTTTCGCTGTGATATTCCAATGCCCGGTAAAAGATTTTATCCCCCGCCTACCGATACCGGAAGAAACTAAATACACGCTAAAGTAGTTCTCTACCAAACGAAATAGAACTGAATATATTAACCGCTATCAATTATTACGGAATAAATAATAATATACACGCGATTGCTGCATCAATAATGAACAAAAATAACATGGTGTGAAACAATGCTCTCAAACGTTTTCCATATCTATTCACCTTCCTGTCTTCATCAAGCATTTCATCTTTCCTTGTTTTTTTACTTATCCTTTTCTCGACCTCGTATTGTGGCATAAATTCCAATTTTCTAAACTTCACATTAAAAACAGGGAATGATTCATCATTGGACTTTATTTTCCCAAAAATCATATGTAAATTACTCTTTAGCTCAAGATAATGAGTTTGATACTCGTTCCCTAACTTATAAAGAGTGTCTGTATATTTATGCAGAAAACATTTGTAAACAATCATAAGAATCACCACTAAAACAAATATACACTTGTATAAACAAATCAAGGGAAGAAGACAACAATACGAACTTTCAAAATCTTTCGATACAAAAGTAATAAACAACGTCAAAAAGGCTACTACCCAATTCAAGATATTAGACATTTCATTTACTTTCTTAGAATCATTTTCTAAACTGAATGTGATTTTATCGAAAGAATCATGGAGCAACTCTTTTAGTTTATCCTCACGAGTCATATCTATAAAATAACATTATTTACATAAAAATCAACCACATCAGGAAGACTCTTTAACCACGGTTTATTTTCGTTCTTCACAATTAAATCAACCGCAGGATACCGCCCTCGCACATAATTTATAAGTTTTTCTAATAGTACACCCAACTTCTTCTTTTGAAGTAAAAAATCAGGAATATACTGTTCATTTATGATTATGGTATCATTTTTATCCAAAAAATTAAAGGAACCGAAATCATCCGATTTATTTTCATAAACATTACGAACCGGGATCAACAAGGCATCCATTGCCTTCTTAAATTCATTTATTAATTCTTCCAACTCCTTGTCATACAATTTATAATCTATGGAATTGAAAAATTTCTCAGAACAATATTGATAACTCAATATTTCAGTCTTTGTAGTAGCATCATCAGTCGTCAGCCAATCCGCAAAATTTCTTAGTTCAAAAGTTTGAAATAATTCTCCAAGAACTCTAGTATCTGCCTTTCGTCTTTCAATTTCCATCAACTCTAAATCGTGCTTAGATGAATTATCTTTTATCGTTAGGCTAATAGAATTACAAATCTTACTACTCAGACTGGAATCTGCTAAAAAAACACGTCTATGCTTTATGTCAAAAGGCAAATTATCCAAATCCTCATTTTTATTAACTACCATAAAAATCCGCTCCCACCCTAAACACGCAACAGCATAGCCTAATTCAAATAAGACATTTGGATTAGAAGTTCTTCTTGGCTTTACCTCTTCATCATGAATGATTGAAACATCACCTACAAAAAAATCTGCCTCAGATACTTTTTTTAAAAGCTCATCAGATATTGCACCACTTCCTTGCATTTTTGTTGTTGCCTTGGCAATCTTAATATTTATCTTATAATCCTTCTTTAATTGATGTTGTACATTGCCAAGAATAGCTGAAATCTGTTTTTTTACATCTTTCAAATCAGACTGCCACGCATAAAAAACTGTATATGTTTTCTTTTTCATATCTTACTTCTTTATGTACAAATATAAAAAAAACTATTCATTTGAACATGAAACACACAAACAAATGAACGCCTCTCTTTCAAGAAGCGTTCTTTAATGCCGTTCGGTTCTTGGTGGTTCCTCGGCATTAATCTATCATACTCAACTCCAAACGGGTTGAAATTCCATTTTATACCGCGAATATATTGCTGATATTTATCACAGCAAAGCAATCCAGCGAAAATCTTTTCTTTATTAAATTTTTGTGCATGGAGGCTTGTAAAACTGAAATAGAATTATACACGATAAACGAGGTACGAAAAAGGAGGAAAGCCTTGAAAATCTCACAGCGTCGGCTCGCGACAGAACTGGGGGTAGACTTCGCTTTTATCGGTCATGCGGAAAGCCCGAAGTATGTAGAAAAATACAATCTCAATCACCTGAACGCGATCGCGGTAATACTAGATTGCTCGATAAAAGATTTCTTCCCGGACACACCTTTCAAATCCGACGGCACGAAATATCTTTCTCTCTAGTATAATACCCGTCTTGTATATTAATATATTTTTATCACACAATATCCTATATTTGATTCAATTCTTTTGAATTAAAAGCTAAATTGCTTATATTTGTACAAAACACAACTAATATAAGTAATATGAAAACGGTAAGTCATATCATCGGATGTTTACTGATGCTAGGAGTTATCATTTCTTGTAAAAAAGAAGATGAAATAAAATCTCCCGACATCGGATTGGAACAATCTAAAGTCATTTTTCCCGCATTAGCAGACTCGGTTCTTGTCAAAACAAAATACCAATCTTGGCACGTTACCACGGTATACGAGTATATCGACACCACGGAAACCGACGTCCATAGTTATTCTTACAGGCAAGAAAATGATACGATTTCGGAAGATTGGTTCACCATGTATAAAGTACGAGATGAAGGTATTTTTGTAAAAGTAAACGAAAATACGCTCGGAAAAGAAAGGAAACTACTGATTTTCCTCGCCACGGGTAATATATTCGGTCAACTTGTAATAATTCAAAATAAATAAATCCGAATTTCATAAACAAACCGGATATCCCGGTTTGTTTATGAAAATGACATTACCACCAATTACTTCTATCTCTAATAAAATATAGATACTCGTTTAATCTATAAAAACCAGTCGCAAATTTTGGTTTCATCGTTTGTTGGTCTACTGGTCTTTGCCAATCAGAATACCATCCATCACACTCTCCAGCCCAACCATAATTACAACATATCATCCGAGTGTTTTGGTAATATTCTTGTCCGTGCAATACCCAAGTGTGCATTCCCTCGTTAAGAGTTGCCCCACTCATTGCTGTCGGACAATTCGCTTGCAAAGAACTATAAAACCGAGTTGTATTCAAACCATTTGTCTTTTCTATTATGTAATCAACCCCATCAACAAAATTAAATTCAGCCAATTTTTCTTGAGCATTCACGAGATACGATTTACTCTCCTGGCAATTATAACTCACAAAACCATTTCCTAGTTCATAAAGGAAAAGGGGGATCTCTTTATACATCGGATGAGTCGTTGATAAAACAATCACATTTTTCATATCAGAAAAATGATACCCTTTCGTGTAAGAATAACCACAGTAGACCATACACTGAGCTAGCGCAATAACCGTGTATCCTACATACGAACGCCTAGATTCTCCTCCACATTTAATTATCGGCATTAAATCCCAATATGGGTATCCTTGAGCCCATTTTGTCTTTAGATCAAGATAAATGCGCGGCTCTTCAGCTCGGGATAGAATTACGTCATCATTTGTTTCCCCCGAATAATACATATACAACTCATCCGCACAAATTTGAGGAATATTCTTTATGTATTCTGCCAAAGGAACAATATATGCTGTATCCGTTATGCTTCCCTTTTCTGTATACATGAACACGGGACGTGTCCTTTCATCCCCAGACACTATTGCAAAACCAGCCTCTCCATTACTACTAAATTCAATCACATGAAGTTTCAAATCTATTTTATCCGAATCCAATGCCCTAGCAAAATTAGTAGCTCTTGACATTGTTACTTGAATAGGTACATCCATTTCCTCGACTTTCTCGATCGTCAAATTATCCTCCGCTCTTGATACCGAGGTCAATCCAGCCCGAAATTTATAAAACTCGTCTACTGCTTTCTGGGAAATTTCCTCCCTATCAACAGCTTTTGCCTGGTCATTTACCGTTTCCTTATCACAACCACATAAAAGGAAAAAAACAAGTAGAACCAAATTGAATAAAGAAATATTTCGTTTCATAAGTTTCCTTGTTAAATTAATCTCCAATAATAATTTCTATATTTATCCAAGTGGGAGAGTTATAAACTCCCCCACCTGTGATATTGAATCGTTATTTATCCCCCTTTCGAGTCAATTCAATTATAATTCAGTTAAACAAACTTTCACTCCGTTTGCTGGCTGCTCATGTACACGGAAACATTCTCGCATGATGACGATGAACGCAAGTCGAAGCTTTCCGTTTGCTCGGAATAAGTACCGTAATCCGGGTCAGTAAATCTCAACGTAGCCGTAGAAGAAGTCGTTTGAACCGAAACGTCAAAATATCCTCTCGAATCAGTATATTGACGAGAAACAGCTTTTCCGTTTATGATCTCCTCAACCAAAATACCTTCAACACTGGAATGATCGTTTTGATCGTACACGTTCCCCGTGATATGACTTGCCAAAACAGGCGCATCAGCCTTAAACGAGAACAGAGTTACCGTGGAAACGGCAACTAAACAAAGTAGCAGAATTTTTTTCATGGCATCTACATTTTGTTAGTAAATCATTTTATTTCTCTCTCTAATTTTTGTTATGTGCACATATACATCACACAAGGTAAAAAGAATTTACGAGATAAAAAATCGGAGAAACAACCAAATAGCGTACTTTTGGTGATTTTTGTCTATCTAATTCCAAAAACAGAGTTTTTTTGCCACAACATTATGTAATAAGTTCATTTTTAGCATGATAATTGATAAAAATTCCTGATTTGTTATTTAACAACAGAATTACCTTTATACTGGATCGTATTTAATCTTGAATGACAAAAAACTTTATTCCTTTTATATTCTTTTCTTTCGAGATAAGAAAAAATATTCAACTTTAGTTTAATTTAGATTCATTCTATGATTATTAAAAGGCTCTGGAAGCCGTTTTAAAAGATTTCGATCAAATCGCGGAAATTGGTCGTGTACATTCGTGACAAATGTTCATTCTTTAAACGCCATTTTTTACTGAATCCTTGCGCCGCCATTTTTAACGTGTTATTCCCGTTCTTACGGTTTATCTGATCGACAACGCTATACAACCGATTTAATCTTAACCTGTCCGATTGATCCCAAAAACTTAGCTGTATCTCGTTACCCGGAACGATCCCCGACACGACAACACCCGCCTTTTTATACGCGTAACCCGGAATGTATATTTTTTCAAGAGCCTTTTTTGCCGCCGTGATAAGTTCTCCCGCCCCACTTGTAGGTACAAGCAAAGGCACGGACTTACTTTCAAAATGCTGAGGCAAATCGCTCCGAAACTTGTTTGTCAGAATAAAAATTGTAAGCATGGAGGCACACGAATTTTGTTCACGTAACTTACGCCCGCAAGCCGCGGCAAAGTTTGCGACAGCCTCCTCCAAAACAGAAGCCTCTGTTACCGTTTCTCCGAAAGACCTACTCGTGCAAATACTTTTCTTATCCCGGGGAGTTTCAAGGACAAAACACGGCTCGCCCTGCAACTCCTTCCACGTCCGTACCCCGAAGACTTTTAGATTTTTACGTACCCAACTTTCCGATTTTAACGTGAAATCATAGGCACTTTTAATACCATGATAAGATAACAACTTCCCGTATTGTCGCCCGATCCCCCAAACATCGTTTATATCAAATTGTTTCAATGCTTTTTCCCGTCTTCCCTCGGAGTCTATAATACAGACACTATTATATTGTTTGTACTTTTTGGCAAACTTATTCGCCACTTTCGCAAGCGTCTTCGTTTCCGCTACTCCCATGCTCACGGGGATTCCCGTGTTCTTTTTTACCGTCCTCGTGATCTCTTTCCCGAACTCGTTCAAATCATAATAGTCATATCCCGTCAAATCTAAAAAAGACTCGTCAATCGAGTAAATTTCCATGTCCTTAACAAAGCCCGCCAAAGTCCTAACGACACGATCGCTCATATCCGCGTATAAAGTATAATTTGAGGAAAAGACAGCAATATTATGAGCATTCACCAGTTTCTCAACTTTAAAAAAAGGTTCTCCCATCGGGATACCGAGTTTTTTTGCCTCGTTACTTCTTGCCACCACACAACCGTCATTATTACTTAGAATAATTACCGGTATATCATGGAAGGACGGGTTAAATACCCTCTCTACCGAAGCGTAGAAATTGTTACAATCCACGAGAGCAATCATATTTTTTTCTCCTTGTTTTAATAATAAACGATACCACACCCCACACCCGGAAATCATCTTCGTCAATAACTCTGATCGGCTTGAAATCCGGATTCGCGGGCATTAACCAAATCACATTATTATCCCTCCGCACGAATTTCAACGTGAATGAATTATCTAAGAAGCACACGGCAATGTCGTTATGTCTTAACACTAGCGATTTATCCACGATCACGACATCCCCTTTGTTCAATCCGGCATCCTTTAATGAATCTCCCGCCACCCGGCTAAAAAATGTACTCGCGGGATTCTGTATAAATAGCTTGTTTAAATCCGTGGAAGGATAATCAACTTGCAACAGGTTGCTTGCACTCACCTCGTCAAGTATCTGGTATTCTTCATTTAAAATAAACCTCCTGCAAGCATGAATCGTGTTCGTCACGACTCCCAGCACAACAACCTCCCCACCAAGTACATTTTCCTCGAAATAAACATTATTTCTTTCCTTACGGATCATTCTTATTGTCAATTCCCCGTCAATCACGCATAACACAAGGTCTTTATCCTTTGCTTTTAAAGACGTGTCAACAATTATCACGTCATTTTCTTGCAATCCGTCAAAACACAATTCTCCGGATACACGCCCGACAAACGTCGCAGCCTGGTGTGCGATAAGTTCCTCGTTCAAATCAATCGCCGGGGAAATATAATCCATTGCAGGAGAAGGAAACCCGGCAGGGATACCCTCTTCTACATACAGTAATTGCAGGTGTTCCCTAGGATTACACCTGTATAATTTTATTTGCCCAAATATCTTTTTCATACCATCACTATCACAAAGATAGTGAGAAATCAATATCTAAAATCGCTATAAATCAATTACAAGAAGATTTAGGAATGTTTTGGTTAATTGTAGTAAGCAAACACGAATTACCCTACTTAGAACACCTATAAAATGACATTACCGAATAGCTAAATTAACAAAATCCGCTCATGAATAAAAACACGCTAATCTATCTATAACATTGTCAGCAGACTTATAGCGTTCGTTTAGATTTTATGTGTATTTTTGTATCTGTTCGTGCAATCAAATAGATAATCAAAAATGGAAATACCACTAATAGAAAAGGGAAAGCAATGCCTGAAAAAACTAAAGAAAAGACTAGAATCCCCTAAAAGCATTGGAGATCGAGATTTGTTAGATTTTATAAAAGCATTACCTTTATTTTTTTGCATCGCTTTAATATGGTTCTTGTTTGAAGCTGAGTTCATAAGGCTTTTTAATAAACACATCCTTCCCCTTTCTTTAAAAATGAGTTTCAGTTTCATTACGCATTGTCTATTTTGTATCATTGTTATTCTAATATTACTGCATTGTATCTATAATAAATGTTATAAAAATAGATATTTCGTTCCATGGAATATAATTTTACCATCATCGTTTGGCATCGGGATTTATATTGAATACCGAATTAAATATTATGATTCATTACCTTGGGGAATCGTGGGATATTCAGATATTCTAATTTTGCTTTTTGGAATATTTATAATCAACTCTATAATAATACGCTTCCCCAATCAAACTGAAAATGAATCAGAGTCTATATTTATTCCAGACACGCCTATCGACAAGATCGAAGATGATAAACTCGATTACTCTAACAATGCTTTAAAACTTGCCAAACAAATTGAAAGCATACAAGTAAATAATTCTTTTAGCATAGGTATAATAGCACCGTGGGGAACAGGAAAAACATCTTTTATGAACCTCCTAGAACTACACCTAAATGGAAAAAAGTTCATAATAATAAAATTCAATCCGAGGCATTCTATTAATGCAGATAATATCCAAGAAGATTTCTTTAATACGCTTTATTCAGAACTACAAAAATATGATTCCAGATTTTCATCATCTTTCAAAGATTACTTGAAAGCAATTGACGTAATCAACGAAAATAAGATAATTTCGTTCTTGTTTAACACTCACAGAATATGGAACAAAGAATTAGAGAAAGATAAAATTAATACGGCAATCAAAAGGCTTCCTAAAAGGATTATAGTCATTATTGAGGATCTTGATCGTTTATTAGCTAACGAAATCATCGAAGTTTTCAAATTAATTGATGGCAATGCGTCATTTACCAACCTAATATTTATTACAGCATACGATAAAATGATCATTAATAAAATTTTACAAGAAGCATACTCTAATAATGAAGCGTGTTATTCTGAAAAATTTTTCAATTTAGAAATCCAGATACCCCTAAGACCATATACTCAAATTTATAACTACTTGATAACAACACTAACTGAAAAATTACATACTAGCCCTGAACAGCAAAAGGATTATGAAGCTACATTAAGTCATATTTTTGATTTAATCAAACAATATCTGACAACTCTTCGAGATGTAAAACGTTTTCTTAACTTATTCATTAATCAATACAAACGAGTAGAAGGTGAAGTAGAATTTTATGACTATTTTCTACTCTACCTTATTAAATACAAATATTTAAATGAATACTTGACTCTATATAAAAAAGAGTACATCATAGAACCTTATTTAAATGATATAAAACAATATACACTAGCAGAGAATTTAACACTAAAGTCAAAAGAGATCTTAGAAACACTATTTTCTAAAGATAGACAATGCTCATTTCGTTCTATTAACAATAAAAGAGCTTTCGACATATATTTTCATGAAGCATCATACGCTCATTTAACTATCGCAGAAATGCGCACAATGATTGAGAATGATAATTGGGAGCATGTGAAAAGAAGTATAAATAACATCGTTTCTAAAAGTTACGCGCAAGATGTATTAGATTATTTAGATTCAAGAAACATACTTACATTTAATGCTAGAGAACATCTTGAAAGATTCTTGGACATTTTATTCTACATTTACTCTAATGACAAGTTTGATAAAACAGTTCCCTATTTTAAAATACTCCTTTTTATATATACGGAAAACAAGGATCAAATCTTAAAATCCTACAATTACACAGAAGATGAATACAAAGAACTAATTACAAAAAAACTCCAAGGAAAATACCCCAACTATCCTTTCAGTCTTACAAAAGGGATTATAGCAGGAATAATTAATCAACAATTTAATGAGGGAATTATTTTCGACCACAACGACCTATTAAAGATAGCACAAGCTGCTTTGGATGATTTAATTGAACATGACAATAAAGTTAAACAAGAACATATCCGATTACTATATAGCTGCATTGACGATATAGATCAAAAGACTCGGGAAATTTCATTAAATAAAGACTCATGCGCTAAAATTAAACAATTAATTGAAGAACATCCTTCCGGTTTCTTTGAAAACTTTGTTCGATTGGGAAGTGTTTCTTCGAGTCCAGATTACAATTCAATTGCTTGCGAAGGATTCTGGCGGCAGATTTTGGGAGATGAAGCTTCATTCAAAGCATTCATTGATTCACAAACCGAAGATACTATACCCAATATTGAGTTGATACAAAACTTTTGGAAATTATACGAGAACAACAATTATAAGCCCATAGAATTTCAGAACCAAGGAAATGTTCAAGAAAAAATTGATCGGGGGTTAACACATGAAGTTAAACAATTAGATGAACTAATACAGATAGAACAAAAGTTTGATAATTACGAAGCTCAAAGAAAAACATCCCAAGAAGAAGATAACAAAACTTATTTATCGAATTACGAAAAACTCATAAATCGAATAAATGATATTGATCTATATATTACAAAAACAGGTCAAATAAAAAAAAGAATAACAGATACAATTAACGAAATAAAGAAGTCATAAAATAAAAAATCATAGACAATATTAACCAGTGTATTTTACGAAACACTGGTTTTATATTTTCATCTCCACTAGCATACATGAAATATACCAATAACTGTATCTTCCAAGTTACCGGGTTAACCCGGTAACTTGGTTTTACTTAATAGGATGTTATTCTTAACTTTACTTCATTATTTTGACACTCGGACTTCAAGGCAATTTGTACATCCGAGTGATACCAGTCTGTCCGAATAGTATAATTATTCAACTTTTGCTTTTTTACAAGAAAATGTTGAATCAATTTTTCATCTTCCCGTGAAGTCAATGTCACGTGAATATCACATTCCATTTTTCCATCGAATCGCATAATTAAATTGGAAACTGCATCTTTCGCGCTATACTCATACGTCATTTCCTTCGTGTTATAATATTTTACCACGTTCTCCGTCGGATCATGCCTCAAAAAAATATAACAGACACCAATAATCACGATACAAATGATACTAATACATATTATTCTTTTCATATTCTAACTCTTTCTTAATGATTAGAAGAAACTAATGTACCATTCTTAATGTATTTCAATTCTCCATTCGTGGCAGCTTTTAGCACATGATCTTTTAAATTATCCTTCGTGATTTTCTTATCCGTGTCATTCCTTATCAAATCATAGCCGATTTTATTGTTATGCAAATCCATAGATTTTTCCATCGCGGGCTGACTCGGATCAGCTTCATGAGCATCCCCGAAACGATTCGCGATAATTGAACCACAAGTTATAGAATTTAACGCGGCAAAAAAGCAATGTCTAAAAGCATCAGAAACATCATTATGCCCGTTCATCCCGTATTGCTTAACAACGACATCTCTCACAAACTCCGCGTTATCTCTTATTTTCAAAGCATCAAAGGGATACTTCAAAACTAATTCCAGTTCCTGCTCGTTTAGTTTGCATAATTCATAAAACGGATCTAGTGAAACTGTGTTCACGTCAAGCCCCAATTCTTCCTTTAAAAACTTTATCCTATTAGCGAGCAATTGTTCCGGTGTTAATTCTGGATCACCTTTATCATCTCCGCCGGGAGTAGTACCCGATCCCGATCCTTCACATCCTTCAAATGCTCTCGATACCCAAAAATCACGCATCCTCGATCTCATTGTGTTCAAATTATCTAACACTGTACCGGGAGCCATACCACTATTTACGACGAAAAGACGTCTTATATCATATATCGTAGTATAATTTCTCCACATAATTCCATTATCAGTTATAACAAAACGAAGAGCTTTACCAACTGATGCAGCATTTCCGCCACTTAAACAGGAACTCAGTTTTTGCCTCAAACATTTCAGATTGTATGAACCTATTAACCCACTTTCCATTGATTCATATTCCCGCCACATATTATTCCACGCGGCAACAATTTCATTTTCCTGCCTGATTAAAACTTCCTCTAACTGCCCTCCATCAATAATCGCTCTGGACAAATTTATATTTTTATACTTCTGATTATACCGATCAATATAAATAAATAAATTATCAACTTCATGTTCCACATTATATTCTCTCACGTTGTTATACAGGGAGCGAAGGGCTTCTTGGCTCTGTTCGTAATTATCTAAAGCCGGATAGAACGAAAAGGTGTCAAGCTCGTGCGACAAATCACACAATTCGATAAAACGAGGATCAGTAATCATACAATTGTACAAGCTGTCATTAAAAGAATAAGTATCAAGTAAAGCATCAAGATTTTTTTCTTGTATTGTTCCTTGGTTACACCCGACCAATAAGAAGATACCTAAAATAATTAGTGATAATTTCGATTCCATAAATTCTTGTATTAGTTATTAGTTAAAACGCCTTTACAAAGATATAAAAATAAACGACAAATATTGTCGGAAATTAGCATAATACTTTTTTTCCAGAAATTCAATCTTCATCCACCAAGACAAATTAATTCTATAAATATCCGGTAAACCCAACTCCAACCACTTGATCTTTTCCGGACAAATTGATTCTTAAAAGAGAAACATCTCTACCATTCTCCACGGCATAGATACAATTTTCAGACGAGCTATAATCAATAGTCGTGACAGGGGCGGGAAGATGACACCTCTCTAAAAGGTTCCCGTCCCAATCGAAAATCAATAGCTCTTCACAAGCCGAAAAATAATTACCCGCCTCCCGGAAACTCTTTCCCGAGTGTAAAGCGTATACACGATCTTCCGATACGGCAACATCGGTAAAACCCATCAGGTTCGTTTTAGTGTAACGGACTTTAGGGTGCGCGGTCCCTTGAACACGTACCTCCGGGGCGTGCAGGCATACTCTTTTTACAAGTTCAATTTTCCCGTTCTCGATTCGGCAAAAATCTATCGTCCCGCTATACATATCCGCGCCGACGAAACTTCGTTCGTCCGGCCGGATTCGTAACACGCAACTCGCGTAAAGGATTGATTTCACCTTCTCGGTCATGTCGGGATAATCGGGACTCTCCGGGTAAGAAAGAAAATACTTTGCCTCTCCAGCGTCCGGGGTGTAAAGGTAACGCCCTATCTCGTATATCCCGGTACTGATAATAAAATTCTCCCCCTTGATTGCCGACAAGTGTTGTTCTTTTTCCGGAATAGCAAGGGAATGGGATTGTATGTTTCCCTTTTGCCCCGCCGAGTACTCCATGACTTTTCCCTGCATAAAATCATACAGGATAACCCCTTTTCCCTCGTTCTCCGCGGATCGGGAAAGCGTTTTTCTTTCACACGGGACAGCAACCACGCCACTTGACGAACGGATTAAAAATTGATCGCCAACTTTCGAGATCCCCCAGGCATTAAACACGCCACGATCGGATAACTTTTCCACGATCTCTGCCTGCAATTGGGTTACAGGTCTTACATTTTCTTCCCGGGAAAAATGATCGCTACACGAGAAAAAAAAGAAAATAGTCAAAATAAATAGTTTGTTCATTGTTTGTTTTTTTACTCTAACGTGATACCCCAGTAAATCATCCCGTCCCCGTAACAAAATCCCCCTGCCACGGTACAAGGGGTATTATTATTTCCCGATTCATCACCCGCCAATGCCTCAACATTCCGAAGCATAAGCTGATTCATATTCTTCTTGCCCGTGGGAAACTCTAGGTTCATCACGACCAGACCAACCACGATGCAGCCGACCAATAACAATAAAATCTTTTTCATAATTTATTCCAATTTATAGTAAGGGGATAAATATATTAAATTAAAATCTTCAAAACATAGCCTATTTATTGCTTATTTATTCTTTATTTTATATTATTACATGATAAAACTATCGTGTATGAGGAAAATCAATATTTATTGGGTAATTACTCTCTTGGCTATCTTGGGTGTGTTCGTGTGGCAACTTGTTTCTTTAATAAGTCTATACCAATTCAACAAGGAAGATTTTGCAAACAAAGTGAATGCCGAAGTATTTACGGCAACCTACAAATTAAACGCTCTCATGGCTAACCATCACCCCACCGGGAATTTCGTGGGGCTTAACGCCGCTTCTTCACGAGCCATTTATTTTCAAGATCACGTGAAAGACACCGTTACGTACGACTCTACAATCAAAATTATCGACGCGACAAACCGGGCAATGTACGACATACACGCCTCTACTTGGTCGCTGAAAAAAACGGATTCTCTTTTTCACGAACAAACAGCGGGAACTATTAGGAACATTCCTGTTTATTTTTCTTTAGCAGACAGCACCGGGAAAGAACTCCAATCTTTCGGCGCGGAGAACTTGTCTTCCGGCAGAGGTATCGCGGGAAAACCGATTCCATTGGGATTTAAGATGAAACACGAGTTGAGATACAATTACACGTACCCGCTTCACTTGTTTATGAATGAAGAAACTCGATCTATTGTCTTGCTATTATTCCTCTTTTTAGCTACCGTATCTTCTTTGATCGTCTTGTTTCAATCCTTGAAGCAGGCTAAAATAGAAGCACGTTACCGGGAAGCCGTCCTCGGGACAATCATCCACAATGTAAGCTCCCCGATTGATAACGTGACAGAGGCGGCTCTCACGATTCGTGAAGAATTACAGGACAAACTGAAAGAACCCGACATGGAACTCCTTAACGGGATGTTGGAAGAATTAGAAAACATGGCTGAAACGGCTACACGTTTATTGAACCTGAACAGTTCTGTTTACGGCGTGGAAATAATAGCACGGGATACAGAATTACCCGCCTTGCTGGAACAGGTTATCACCCGGTACAACAGGAAACTTTATCCACGAGGAAAAAATATCACGTTCGCGTCCCAACTCGAAATGAAAAATAAAATAGTGCAACTGGACTCGAATTACTTCACGGAGATAGCCCAAAACTTGATTGACAATTCGATAAAATACTCCGGAAACGAAGTACAAATTACCATTTCGATCGAGGAACACGGCGACCAGGTAATCACTCGTTTCAAGGACAACGGGAAGGGTATATCGAAAAAATATTTGAAACACGTCTTTAAACCCTATTCCCGACAGGATAACGGGAATACAGAACTGAAAGGGTACGGTTTAGGATTGTATTTCGTGAAACTGGCAGTAAAAGCCCACGGCGGCAAAACAAAAGTGAAAAGCACGGAAGGAGCAGGAACAGAATTTATCATCACGTTACCCCGTAAATCTAAACATTATGACCCAGAAAATTAATTTGCTTTACGCGGAAGATAATGCCCTCACGGCTTTACTTGTAAAACGACAGCTAGAAAGGGAGAATTTCACGGTAAGGATCGCCGCGGACGGTTCAACCGCTTGGGATCTTTTCAACCTTTTGACACCCGACATCCTTTTACTCGACATAGAAATGCCGGAAAAAGACGGGCTTGAAGTTCTGAAACTCGCGAGAAAGAAAAACAAGCACGTACCGATCGTGGTTTACAGCACGTACTTGAATCCCTCCCGTGAACTAGAAGCGATCGAGGAAGGTGCGGACGATTGTATCAGCAAGAGATCATCCCGCGAGTTACTTGTCGCGAAATTAAAAAACATCTACAACCGGGTCACGGAAGGAGAAAAGAACCCGCAGATATACACGCTTTCCCCCCGGGTGAAATTTAACTCTCCCGCTTCCGCGCTATACGTTGATAATAAAATGTATGAACTCACGGCTCCCGAGAGTAGATTACTACGCCTTTTATGTGTCAAGTTCCAAGAAATAGCAAGCTATGACTATCTTTTAATGGGACTTTGGGGAAAAGGGCAGAAGAACAAAATGCAAGCCCTGAGAAAAGCTGTCTTCTTGCTAAATCAGAAACTAAAAACAGACCCGACACTGGTACTAAAAGCGGACAGGGACTCCGGGTATTTTTTCGGGCGGTTGCTTCATAATTAGGATTATTCCCTAAACAATTAAACACGCTCCATATTATACTCTTTTACATTGTGATTTAAGATGCGCGACTTTATCTATTTGCATTTTCAAGTAAATATTCGTCGCATAGATTCTTCCATTCTCTTCCCACTTGTAAGCACAAAATTCTTCCCAATTAATATTAACAAAAAGATTGTATTCATATGCGATTTTAAAAAGCATCCCATTATAATCTCCTCCTAGTATCCAAAAAAACAAAAGCACTCCTTCTGAATTTGTTAAACCGGAAGCCCAATAGTTCATATAAAAATCACACTTCTTTTCTAATTTACTTACACGAGAAGTAATGTTACACAAGTTATTAAAGTGATAACTTAACGAGTCGTTATACTTTATTCTAAAAGAATCTGCCATTGCCTTCAATACGAAAAGTCGTTCTTTATCATCCATTTGATATATCCACGTGTCCCAAGCGTAATTACGCAACATAAACATTTCTTCTCTCGTGAAAGTGAGGTAAATGGGCTCAATATATTTCCATGTTAAACAATGTTCGTAGCGTCTTCTTATCTCCTTGAAATAAAACTGGGGATCATTCTTTATATTAGTTTTCTCTATATTTTGAATATCTCCTCTACCTATATTTCGATCATAAGCAAACATTCCTTCAAACAATACCTCCTCGAAATTACCCGTACCAAATTTCTCAATTTTGTTCGACCAATCAGAATAAGAATCAGCGGAAAACGCTCCCCAATAAACAATTAACAATTGCAAATCTAAATCCAATTCATTTTTATATGCCCCTAAAGCTTTCATTGAAACGAGTTCCTCATTTGTTTCCTTGTTTATATAGCTCAACGTTTCCATAGATTTCAGACGAGTGTCAAGGAATCTAAAAAATAAATCTCTTTCTTCCTGCAATCTTGCATTTTTTTCAGATTTATTTATCGAGATAAGAACACCTGCAAAAGCAATTAAACTAACTATCGGACTCATGTATGCACCAAAATTCGCCCAATCATTCTGATTCTCAGAAAACCCACCTGAAAAATGAATGAAGTATAAACACAGCATCAAAAATGCAAGAATTATTGTAATCAAGGCAAACAAAATGAATGATTCAATTTTGCTATATTTCTTCTGATGCTTTTTATGTTCTGATACTTTTTCCATGATGATAATGTCAAGATAAATTATTCTCTCCCCGTTGTGACTCCACGATGTAAATATACTCAAGAATTTGTTTATTATAAAATACTTTCACGAATCTACGGATACAGTATTACACCATGTGCGACATACTTGTATCAATAAAATGCGACAACCTATTTTTAATAAATACTCTCGCCATATTTACATTACTGCAACCACGGGGAAAAGATTGTTATCTATATTTGTTACAAACATGCTGACTTGTTGTATTAGTTCCAAAACATCTTCTTCTCTTACAATAACTTCTTTGCCATCTTTATCCCTGCAATTTCGATGAACAATATGATGCCGCCTATTTACAGCTTTCATCAAATTTCCAACATCTTCAAATTGTACCTTTAAAATTACCCGGTACATTTCTCTAACTCTCGGTAGGTTATGATAGACCACTTCTCGCAAAGTATCAGAAATAATCCGGTCTATATTTTCCATTTGTTTGAAAATATCCTGAAACGAGAATGATTTTTCTTTGAAATCTTTAAAATTTTCAACAAATATCCTTTTACTTTCCCCTGTATTCAGAACAGTTAAAATAAACGTGTCTGCCAAATAAGCTTCCATGACAGCAATAACGTTGACGTAAAGCATCGGAAACAAGGCATCCCTGTTTTCTTGTGGCAATATCTTGATGGAATCCAGCAA
>ERZ827088.2000-NODE-2000-length-22811-cov-5.879812_pt1 | contig 22811 bp, 20 predicted proteins | sample MGYA00519922_ERZ827088 | MGnify/ENA primary metagenome ERZ827088 (study PRJEB31778, sample SAMEA3449254) | human gut metagenome | biome: human gut; feature: human-associated habitat; material: faeces | place: United Kingdom | collected 2010/2012 ...
ATGGTAGCCAGCCGCTCATGAGTCAGTTCTGCGGAGCAGGCGAAGAAAAATCGCTCAAACAAACCAAAACGCTGGCGTATGAATTTTCCATGGTTTTGGCGGTAATCAGTGCGATTCTGATTTACCTGCTCCGTGGAAAGATTGGACTACTGTTCGGTTCATCTGCCGAGGTAAACGCAGGGGTCATAAAGGTCATGCCGATCTTCCTTGTGTCGGTTCCGTTTGACGCCATCACACGAGTTTCCACGGCGGCTTTCTACGCAACCGAAAAAAGTGTGCTGTCCTATGTTCTGACCTTTATCGAACCCATCATCATGCTGGTGTTGATGCTGATGCTGCCGCCGGTGTTTGGCGGTCAAATCATGATCTGGTGGAGCGCCGTATTTGCAAAGGTCATTACCGCATCAGTAAGCATTGTGCTGTCCGTTAGATATAGCGCACAAAGAAATCGATAACTTCCAGTTTGCCGAATCCGCAGCGCAAATCCTGCGCCGCAATAATCAAAGAATAACTTTTTGAAAAAATCGAACAATTTACATAGGAAACCCGCTGAAATCTTATGATTTCAGCGGGTTTTCTGGTCCGAGTGACTGGTTTCGAACCAGCGGCCTCGTGGTCCCAAACAGGAACAGAAAACTTTTTTCGGACGTTTCTAACGGTTTTTTATCGTTTCCGCTCGTATTCCGTTACTCTCGTACCCTCTTTTGAACCCCCATTTCCGCCTGTTCCGCGCGCGTCTGTAGTAATCCATGTGGTCAAAAAACGCTTCCCGACAAAAAAAGACGGGAAGCGTTTTCTATGTTCAAAGTGTCTGCATTGTAACTCCGGGCAGAGGGTTATGCAAGTGGTTTCTGCGAGGACGGCAGTTCAAAGATTGCGGTGCTATAGACAAAGAATACAATCATCTAGTTTATACGCTCTCAACATGGTGATATGCCATAATCAAATTATCCGAAATTTCCTGATATGCCACGGAACTGTCCACATAAGACCATGGAGTGCCAGCGCGGTGTGTGAGATCAACAAGCGCTCCCGCAGAGTACTTTCCGTATTTTGCAATCGTCCTATCAATAGACGAGAGTTTTTCTGTGCCTTCTTTAGCAAACAGAATGCGGCTTCTTGCGGGTAACTCTTTTACGCCAGTCCGAATATCACTGTCGTCACCAAACTCGAACGGCTTCACATATTGGGAGCCGCTTCGCTTAAAAGTCTCATAGACACTGTTAATGACAGGACCATGACGGAATGCATAAATGTGATCTTCAAATAGTCGCTCAGAACGCTCGCAGAGATAGTCCGCATACGCATAGTAAACGAGTTTTTCCAACGAAAGATGCGTACACTGAATTTTTGAAAGAATGTAATTTGCAACGTCTAGTCCTGACAAAACTCTACCTTTTTTGATTTTCTCCGAAAACTCTGTTGTCGATTTAGTACATTCGACATCCTCAAAGAATGGATCATACGCTACAACAGAATCCCATGAAGCGGATTCTGTTTCGATGAAATGCGTTGATAGAGGAACATCTTTGCCGCAGTTTTTCCTGATTTCCTCAATCATTTCTGCAATTGCTTTGCTGTTAAGAAAGCAATCCTCCGTAATATCCAATGCTACACGACTGCCATCGGTGTACGAACTACTCATAATAATGTAGTGCTTAATCATTGATGATTCCTCCTTCCTTGCTTTCTTTCTCCCATGCGGTGTATTCCTGCTTGTATTTTTTGTGAGATGAGAAATTGCTATCCATGTCACACATATTCCAAATCTGCAGCTCCCACGGAAATGACTGATTATTCTCTTTGAAATAAAGGTGAACAGCTTTATAGTCAAACTTTGATGAGTCAATACATCGGTACCTGTTTGGATAAGTATCTTCTATGAATGAATAAACCTCATCAAAAGTCAATGGCTCTCGCAAAAAGATCCTGATGCCGAATAAATCGTTGATACATTTGTTGATTGGAATTTTACCAAATTCATGTCGCTCTGTCTTGTAGTTTTGAATTTTAAACTCAATCGAGTTTTGCGCTTTTACCCGCGCAGTTACTTTACAGGAGCATACGCTAGCAAGAGGCAATGTGATATCTGCGCTTTTTTCGTTCAGAAGCTGAACATATTCCATTATGCTTTTATAAATTATACCATCAGCGTCAATGTCAGCGACCAAGGCGTTTTTGACTCTGGGGAATTTAAAGGCGATGTTTTTCTGTTGATCGTGCAGCGCCACATTGCATTTTCTTTTTCATATTTGGCTATGGTTGCATTGATCTCACTTTTCCAGAAGATCCTCCATCGTGCAGCCAAGGACTTTTGCGAGGCTGAGAACCGTCTCCGCGCTGGCTTTATTGATATCCTTGTTGTGCTGCTCGTACATTTGAATTGACCGGAGGCTGACGCCGCTTCGCTTGGCAAGCTCTGCTTGTGTGCAGCCGTAGGTCGTACGGATGCGCTTGAGATTGGTATCTGTAAAATACGCACGCACTTTGGCATCGGCAATATCGGCAAATTTGCTGATGTCTGCTTCGTGAAGCGGAGCGTACATCTGCTGCAAATCCTCGAACGAAAGGACCTTGAAAATATCGCTGAATTTCCGGCCGGAAAACCATTGATAGTACGCGATAGCCCAGCCGATCCAATACTCTCTGGAACGGCTGAACGTTACCTGCGGTTTGGCAGTTGGTGCTTTGCTGGTCGTCTCGACAAGAATATCTTCCACGACTTCAATTCCGCTTTTTCCTGCCAGATAGGCAGGCTCACCATTCTCGATTCGCTTGCTGACAGAGCTTACGGAAAATAGCTTCACAAAGTCATTTCCTGAAATACTGCAGGCGTTGATGGCATAGTCAAAAGCGTCGCCCAGCAGCGCCTGTGCGTTACTTAGATACATTTCTTGGTATGCGTGGGTCATCGTTTTGAATGCCTCCTCTCAGGATATCCAGCATATACAGACCATCGGTTTCTTCTTCAAGTATGCTCACATAATATTGATCGGCTTCATCGTTCCGGGCCTTGCGGAGAACATAATATTTTTCCTTTTCTGCGATGGAAAATCCCTCGTAATGCAGCAGCGAGAACGCATATTTGGACTTGACGACGATCTGCTCTCCCAGCCTTCCCAGCCGCATGGCTTTTGCAAGCTGCTGTACGGAAATTCCGTTATTTAAGAAAGACTCAGCATAGTCAAAATAGGAGTCATCAGCGCGATAGCCAATAATCAGGTCATAGGCATTGACGTTGACGCTGAAATTGTCAATCAAGTACCGTTTTGCCCGCTGCGCCGCCGGGGTTTTGATGGAAAACAGGCGGTGCTCCACTAAAACGGCGATCCAGTTCAGGATCGTATAGTCCGGACTGTTCAGATTCAGGATTTTCAGGTATTCCGTATCAAGACTGTAACGATTGGCAAAGCCATTGCGCAGAGAGGACACGGCCCATTCTTTCGCAAGTTCTTCGCTTCCTGTGCAGTAAAAGCCAAGACCGAAGTCATTGTTTTTCTTGCCAAACCCGAAAGTCGGCGTTTCCACAAGCTGCTCGGAGCCGTGATACAGTGTGATTTTCTGATTCATCCGTGTGTCCCTCCTGCATATCTCTATCTGCAATAGTATCACCAAAGTGATATAAAATCAAGTCGTATTTGTAGAGAGACTTCAAGAAAGAACGTTCCCAGCGTGAAACAAATTTCTCTGCAAGTGGCTTCTTCAAAAGCAGCAGTTCAAAGGTTGCGTCGCTATAAACAAAGAATAGGCGGTTAACGACTAAGATTATAAATCCCTTAATTCAGGCATAATAGTAAGGGATTTATGGCACAGCCTATTGACTATTCCCTTATTTTTCGATATCATTTAAGGGAAAACGAAGAGAGGTGAGGGAATGAGAACCTTCAATTACTCCGCAATCAAGGAGCAGAAGTGGGACTCAGATGCTCTTGGCCTGATTGCGGCCATATACAAGGAAGCCGGCAAGCAGGAACTGTATTTGAAGCAGCGCCCGGAGGAACTCGAAAAACTCGTGGAAATTGCCAAGATACAGAGCACCGAGGCATCGAATGCCATCGAGGGCATCGTCACCACGAGTACCCGAATCCGGCAGCTCGTCGAGGAGAAAACCACGCCGAGGAACCGAGATGAGCAGGAGATCGCTGGATACCGCGATGTGCTGAGTATCATTCACGAGAGCTTTGATGCGATTCCAATTACGCAGAACTATATCCTGCAGCTTCATAAAATCCTGTACAGTCACATAAACAACCCACTTGCGGGCCGCACAAAAAGTGTGCAGAATTATATCACTGCCACCTATCCGGACGGTCATGTGGAAACGCTGTTCACGCCGCTTGCCCCTTATGAAACGCCGGAAGCGCTGGACAGAATCTGCGAGGAATACAACCGTGTGATTGGAAATATGGAACTGGAGCCGTTGATTGCAATCCCGGTTTTCATCCATGATTTTCTGTGCATCCACCCATTTAATGACGGAAACGGAAGAATGAGCCGCTTGCTCACGACACTACTTCTGTACCAGAACGGATTTTATGTCGGCAAGTATATCTCCCTTGAAGCCAAAATCGCCAAAAACAAGGACTTGTACTATGATGCGCTTGCGCAGGCGCAAACCGGCTGGCACGAAGGCACGGAGGATGTAATTCCTTTCATCAAGTACCTGCTCGGAACGATTCTTGCCGCCTATAAGGACTTTGAGGATCGCGTGGTGCTTGTGGAAACCAAGCTGCCCGCACTGGAAATGGTGCGCAGAGCAAGCAAGAATAGAATCGGGCGGTTCAATAAGCAGGACATCCGCGAGCTTTGCCCGACGCTCAGCGACAGTTCCATAGAGGGGGCCTTGCGGAAGTTAGTCGCCGTTGGTGAACTGAAAAAAGAAGGAAAAGGTAAAAACACCTGCTATTTCAGACTGAATTAGATTCCGTTCAATAAAAGCAACATTTCAGAGAACCGCACCTGCTCATATGAGCAGGTACGGTCTTTTTGATAAGAGTAGCGAAGTTAGCATCCCAATAGGCAGAAAAATTGTTGTCACACAATTGCTTTTCTTGGAGAAATACAAAACTTTTAGTCGCTGTTACCGTATGACTGCCGCTGCACGATGCAATGTACTAAGAGATTGAGTGTCTCTTCAGCTGTTGATCGTTTCAGTTCACATTCCCAAACTACAATCGCATTCCATCCGAGCTTGGCGAGGAGGGCGTGATTTTTAGCATCGCGCTCAATGTTGGAGCCTATTTTCTTTTTCCAAAATTCCGCATTGTTCTTAGGCCACACAAAATAGTGACAACCCTCATGTCCATGCCAGAAACAACCGTTTACAAAGATCACCGTCTTATATTTGGGAAGAACAATATCCGGTTTTCCTGGAAGACGAGCGTCATTTTTTCTGTATCGGAATCCTTGAGAAAACAAGTATTTTCTGACAAGTTCTTCTGGTTTAGTATCCTTTCCACGAATACGGGACATATTATAGCTTCTGGTTTCCGGAGAATGGACATTGGCCATAACAATTCCCCATTTCAATTAGTCTTTGTAGTAGTCTTTCGGTTTTTGACGACATATTCTCGTAATCGCAGCTTTATTGGATATATCGATCCAGAAGTTTAGCGTAGTAGTTTTCTCCATCTGTAGTCTGAATTTCGCCAACAGAGCCTACTCCAAAATAGTACCGTTGACTCTTGTCGTATCGATCCCGGACAAATCCCAATAAACTGTCCGTTGTTATATGAAGGGGGATTTTACGAGGAGTCTCTGCGAGGGAATACGATTTTAGAGATGAAGTGACCTCTCCATTGTATGGACGCGGATTTACCTGTATACTGACAATGGAAGGCAGAGTAACAGGGATTACCGCATACAATGGGAGGCCCACGATGAACAGTATACTTTATGTAGGAATGGATGTCCATAAAGAAAACTACACACTTTGCTGCTACAGCTTTGACAGGGATAAGGTCGAATACCGGCAGATGGTACCCTCCGACTACAGGCTTATATTGAAATATCTGTGGAGCAGGTGCGCAGGAAATATCCGGAAGAAGTGGAATTCATCTGCGGATATGAGGCCGGGTGTCTCGGTTATTCGCTCTATCATCAGCTCACTGCATATTGCGCGTGTGAGCGGCCACAGATGCATTGCTCAGCGGCCGGATTGCGCTTCCAGCGGCCACCCAATAATTGAAGCATTTTGCTGAATCTCCATAATGGTATTATCTGCGTCAGCAGAAATACTTTTTCAGGAGGACAGTACAATGCTGGACTACAAAGACATCATCGTCAAACACTTCGGACTGGGAATGTCCGGACGCCAGATCGCCAGAGAGCTTGGCGTCAGCAAGTCGGGCGTCAATGACGTTCTGGGGGCATTCAAGCGGTGCGGAAGTCTGGATTTCCCTCTGCCGGAGGGAATCACCAACTACGGGATCGCCGCAAAGATCTACGGCGGCAGCCCCGGCGCGGTTGGCCGTGACATGACTTATGCTTGCCCGGATTTTGAGGACATCCACAAGCTGCTCCATGGAAGGAAGAACATGACGCTGGTCTATCTCTGGAACCGCTACATGAAGACCTGCGAAGCAGAGGGGCGAAAGGGCTACCAGTATAATAATCTTTGTATAGGGGCTTTTCTCGGCACTTCAATCTACTGTACCACGACTGTACCATTTTGGTGTGCAGCTTTATGAAACAGCGTGGAGTTTTATGCCCCTGAAAAAGCTTGTTCCCGTAAGGATTTACGGGCATTTATGCTTCTTTATAGATTTATGTAATCAGGTCAAATTCTTCCGATACCTAATTTCATAGTTTTCTCTATCTCCTTAAAAAGTCTTGATTTTCAAGGGCTTCCGGAATCCGGCGCGTTTGGTTTACGCCATTTTTACGCCATTTTCGCATGGACTTATATGCTAGGAAACCCTGCCTGATTCAAATTGCCGCACAGCCTGATCCAAGGATTCAGATGTGACATGGACGTATCTGTCCATCGTTGTTTTTATACTTGCGTGACCAAGCAGCTTTTGCAGCACCTTGGGCTGTACACCGCATTCAATCGCTCTTGTGGCGTAGGTGTGGCGCAAAGCGTGCATACAGAATTTTTCAATTCCTGCTTCGTCACATAGCTTGTAAAGGTGGGTATCATAGGAACTGTTCTTTGCCGGTTCCCCGGTACGCCAGTTGATAAAGACAAGATCACGCATGACCAGCCGGGAGATTGCCCCCGTTCGCCGGTCGATATATTCCAGTGTTTGCGAGAGCAGCGGAGATTCCTTTTGCCAAGGGCGCTTATCCTTGATTTCTTTCAGAATTTCATAGGCCCGATCTGTCAGCGGGATGGTGCGATAGCTCTGCTGCGTTTTCGGAGGTCCTGCACGCCAAAAGTGCTGCTTGTGGCGGTACTCCAAGGTTTTGCTGACTGTCAGCGTCCGATTCTGGAAATCTATCGCATCCCACGTCAGTCCGATCGTCTCGCCGGTGGGCAAACCGGTTTCAAGGATCAGCGCGTACTGATTATAGTTGTGAGAGCGTTTCGCAACTTCAAGAAATCTGATTTGCTCATCCCGCGTTAAAAAGTGAATGTCGTCCGGCGCTCGGACCGGCTTTGTGTAGCGAACGCCGTCCATCGGGTGATTGACAATCAGATCGTTCATTTTTGCAGCCTTGAACAAGGTTCCCATTGTGATATAGGTATGCCGGATGGTAGACCCGGCATAATCCACATCCATGGAGAGCAACACTTTTTTGCAGTGCATGGGCTTCACATCGGAAAGGAGCATTTTGCCGATGATGGGCTGGATATTCTGCTTATATCGCTCCCGATAATTTCGCAGGGTATTCGGTGCCAAATCGCCCACAATGTTCTCGATCCAAAATGAAAACCATGCGTCAACCGTCGTGTCCGATGGAACAAACACGTCTTCGTGCTTGTCGGCATATTTCGCCTGCTCGATCCAGTTACGCGCCTCGGGAATCGTCTGGAAATATTTCTCATGTCGTTTTCCTGCTTTGTCTACAAAACATGCGTGATATAATCCGTCCTTTCTTTGGCAGATACCCTTACCACATTCTTTGCCTTTTAGATTCTTACCCATAGATTGTATCCTTTCTGCGCTTGCGAAAAAGGACGCACTACTACATATAAATTATAGCATATAACGTCCTTTTTCTCAAGCCGTTGCGTGAAAAAACTCTCCTCTTATTTACAAATCTTCCGAAGCCACTTATATCACCAGTTTTTCACTGATGAACTGTTCAAATTCCTTTCGCTTGACCAGTTTCTTTGTGCCGACGAAAAGCACGAACGGGCAGTTGGGCGTTCTCAGCATACTGTCAATCTTGTTGATGCCGATGTTGCTATAGCGAAGCCCGCAAAGGCCCCCCTGCCAGCTCCTGAATAGGCATCGCAAAAGCGCTTAATGTAGCACAACTGTATCGTTTTGACGCGCAGCTTTATGGAATAGTGCGAGGCTTTAGATCTGTAAAATTCGGTGAGGCCTGTTCCGGTGAGAATTTGCGAGCAGCTGTGCTGCTTTGTGAATTGAGGCGGCCTCAATGCTCGACAGAGAAAACTGCCGATGCCGCTGGGGCTTGCGGAGACGAGCGGCATGATCTGCAACTTGCTGGGCGCTTTCCTTGACGATGCGGCACTCCATGCCGCTTGCGCTGTCGAAAACACAAGGCTACAATGTTTGATTTGCTTGACCGAAGCGTTTTGCGATTGTATGATGAATATTGCGAGCACCCGCAATTTGAAAAACGCTCGCAATATGGCCATGTAAAAATAATTTTCATTTTTGGAAGGACTGGACTTCTTTCCAAGAACCATTATCCCTCGCCGGTTCTCTATAAAATCAAGCGGATTAATATCGATATTATCGCTTATATCAAGCCATAACATCGGTTTTTCTGTGCAAAACGTTCAATGCCTAGAACTCCTTTCTGTTGGAAAGATAGAAAACGCCATTCGCTGTCGATATGCTGTTGAAAATAATTTTCATATAGTGTAATATACAGACAGTTGGAAGTAAATACGCTTCACAAAAACAAAAGAAAAGGAGGTCAGATGCGCATTGGCGCATTCAAGCAGCATGGTAAATTCAACAACGCGATCTTTCGGCAGCCCGCTTCGCTACATTCAGGGGCCAGGTGAGTTCTGCCGACTGCCGGTATACACATCCCCATTTGGAAATGCCTGCATACTTATCGACAGCTTCCTTTATCCTTCACTAAATGAACAGTTGGCGGATGCATACAAGGATGCCGATACCGGCTTTGTTTCACTCAGTTTCCATGGAGAATGTTGTGAAAAAGAAATTAACAACATCACCAACACCGCTCGCAAGAGCAATACCTCCGTAATCGTAGGCGTAGGAGGCGGAAAGACCTTAGATACTGCCAAGCTTTGCGCAGACGCCATGGATCTACCCGTAATCATAGTCCCATCTTCTGCATCCACAGACGCCCCTGTCAGTGAAATCGCTGTACTTTACACAGAAACTGGCGAGTATATCGGGTCCAAAAAGATGAAGCGTAATGCAGCACTGGTGTTGGTCGACAGTAGGATCATCGTAAAAGCTCCGAGACGTTTGTTTGTTGCCGGCATGGGTGACGCTCTGGCCACATACCTGGAAGCGCTTGCCTGCGAACAGTCCGATTCTCCAAACTATATTGGCTCCGGTCATCGGCGCTGCAAAGCCGGCATGGCTATTGCAAAGTCCTGCTGGGACACACTTTTTACAGACGGCCGCAACGCTCTGCTTGCACTGGACCGCGGCATTATTACAGAAGCATTTGAAAACGTAGTTGAAGCCAACACGCTTGCAAGCGGCCTCGGTTTCCTAAACACCGGCCTCGCCACAGCCCACGGCATCCATTCTGGGTTGACCAATCTTCCTGCGACTCATAAGTTCCTCCATGGCGAAAAGGTTGCATTCGGCGTTGTGTGTCAATTAGTACTGGAAAATAAACCGACCGAGATCGTGGATCAAGTAATGCGCTTTATGATTGATGTTGGTCTCCCAGTAACGCTTAAACAGCTGAATGTAGAGCCCACGGAAGAAAATATCAAAGTAATCGCTTCTAAGACCGCAGATGGTCCACTGATTCATCAGGAGCCGTTTGCCGTCACCACAGAATCCGTTTACAACGCCATCGTGATGGCAGACGCACTTGGGAATTCGTATCTTCAAGCATAAACGCCCCCCGAAAATAAACACTTTTTATAATAGGAGAAAAGGTCATGAAGAAAAAGCTTATTAGCCTCTTAGCAGCAATTCTGTGCCTGCGAATGCTGACCGCCTGCGGCAACAAAGCTGAAAAAGACGACTCGCAAACCGTCGATTCAGGCGAAACCGGAACGCCTGAGGTGACCCTCGAGTTCGGTCACATTCAGAATCCTGGCCATGCACTGGCAATCGCCCCCGAAGAATTCAAGGCGCTCGTTGAAGAAAAGTCGGAAGGCCGCGTTGCCGTTACCATTTACCCTTCGAGCCAGCTCGGCTCTGCCCGCGAAATGATGGAACAGGTCACCATGGGCACGCTGGATATGACCTGCTGTGACACTGCCGACTGGGCTGCCGCTTTGAGTGTTCCTCAGCTTGCTGTGTTCAATATGCCGTTTCTGACCAAAGATCTTGCCACTCAGGCGGAACTAATCCGCACCATCGTTGCTGAAGAAGTTCCCAAAATGCTCGAGGGCACCAACGTCCGGTTGCTGATGACTTATTCTAACGGTATTCGTCAGCCTCTGTTGAAGAAGGGTCCCATCAACAGCCTTGACGACATCAAGGGCCTCAAGATGCGCACTGCAGAAACCCCACTGTATGTTAATCTCTGGAATTGTCTCGGTGCCAGCACCGTTACCTCTGCGTGGAGTGAGGCTTATACCATTTTGCAGTCGGGCGTTGCTGATGCTGTTGAAGCTGATGTTACCGGGCTTGTAAACCAGAATCTGCAGGAGCAGGGACGTTATTTGTCTAAGATCGGTCACCTTGGTGCCATTTACTGTGTACTGATAAATGAAGATAAGTGGAACTCTATCCCCGCTGATCTTCAGGAAATTATTCAGGAATGTGCACTTGAAAGCCAGGAGACACAGCTTACAAACCGCCAAGCTTCCGATGATGCCGCAGAAAAAGTCATGGAGGATGCCGGAGTTATTATCAACGAAGTTTCCTCGGAAGAGCGCAACCGCATGAAGGACGCCTGCCAGCCTATCTATGATGAGTATGAGAAAAATTACAATCTGGGCGAACTGATCGAACGCATGCTTGCTCTGAACAACTAATTCCCTTATAGCTCGGAATGCGTGTGCATGACAAAACACATGCACACGCTTTCTTCTTTATGAAAGGAAAAACGTATGAAAGCATTATTGAAAATCGATCGTGCCATCGAGGCAATTCAAACATGGTTTTGCACTTTAATGTTTGTTTTGATCCTGATTTTCGGCGCAATGCAGGTCTTCGGGCGATTCCTGTTCCACTCTGCACCGCCGTGGACAGAAGAGGCAATGCGTTTTTGCGGCATTTATCTGACGTTCATTGGGTCCGCGCTGACCGTTCGCGTTGACGGGCATGTATCTGTGGATATCTTGATTAGCTTTTTAAAGAACAACAAGGTTCGCGCAGGGCTTTTTGTCGTTGCAAGATTAATCAGCGTCTTGTTCCTGATTATGTTCTTTCCTGGAGCAATCGAACTGGTGCAGAAAAGCGGTAATTCTCTTGGTGCCGCGATCCCTATCCCATACTCCTATATTTATTTGGCAGCTCCACTTGGCATTGTGATGATGTTATGTTCATATGCTAGCGCAATTCCAAGACTGGCCAAGCTCTATGCAAAGGGGGAAAAATAAATGATCGCTATCGCCATTATCACACTTTTGATTTTTCTGGTAATCGGTGTGCCTGTCTCTTTTGCAATCGGACTTTCTGGCCTTTTAGCCATTCTGCTGGGCAGCGACGTTCCGCCTTTTGTCGCCGTTCAACAGGCAATTCGCGGCATGAACTCGTTTTCGCTGATGGCAGGCCCGCTGTTTATCCTTGCTGGTGAGATTCTGGGCTCGGCAAAACTTTCCTCCCGCATCCTTGATTTCTGCCGAGCATGTATCGCCCAGCTCCGCGGAGGACTTGGTATGGTATCCGTTATGGCAAATATGATATTTGCGGGTATTTCCGGCTCCGGCGCTGCTACCATGAGCGCAGTCAGCACACTTACTGTCCCTGAGCTAAAAAAGGCGGGATATGATCGCGCCTTTATCGCTTCTACAATTGCGGGTTCCGGCGCACTTGCACCCATCATCCCGCCCAGCACCAACATGATCGTTTACGCGTCTCTGACCGGGTTCTCGGTTGGCAAGTTATTTCTTGGCGGACTTGTTCCCGGCATTTTGATTGGTTTCGCTCTGATGGGATTGTGCTATTGGTATGCGAAGAAATATAACGTAGATGCAGGATCACATACATTCAGCTTACATGCGGTATGGAGTTCCTTCAAACGCGCATTCTTCGCTTTGATTATTCCATTTATTATTATCGGCGGTGTTGTTTCTGGCTTCTGTACAGCCACTGAATCCGGTATAGTCGCTTGCCTGTATGCTCTTATCTGTGGGCTGTTCATTTACCGCACGCTGCATCTGCGAGACCTTCCCGGTATCTTTAAGAGAGCTGCGTCATCATCCGCCATGCTGATGATGATTATGGGTATTTCCAATATCTATTCTTATATCTTCGCGAAGGAAAACTTAGCCTCGACCATCTCTGAATTCATGCTCTCTGTGTCTCAGAATCCCACTGTGGTCGTTCTGATTATTATTGGCATTATGCTGGTAATCGGTTGCTTCATGGAGACACTTGCCGCAACTGCGGTTATTCTCCCTATTGTCTATCCGCTGGTGCTCAGCCTCGGCGTAGACCCCTTGATGTTTGGCGTGCTTTTCTCCATTTCCACCGTCGTTGGTGCTCTGACTCCGCCGGTCGGGCTGTATCTATTCCTGTCTATGAGCATTGCCGAAGCACCTTTCAAAGAAGCAATTCGCTACACGCTGCCAGTGGTGCTGATTATCCTCGTTGTAATGCTCATTATGCTGGTTTGGCCCCCGTTGGTTACGTTTGTTCCCAACCTTTTAATGGGCGCCTGATGCACAAAGGAGTTTAATAGAATGAAATTAACAGTTGAAACTTATAAAATCAAGGATCTGCGCTTTAGTGATGAGACTTGCTTGAAAGACAGAGTCCTTTATATCAACAAAAAAGATATTCTTGTATTTGCCGCCGAAGAAACATGCTTTGACACTTTGAAGATCGACATTACCTATCCCGGCGACTCTACACGTATCATCAATGTTGTAGATGTTGTTCAACCCCGATGCAAGGTGTCCGGCAATATTGATTGGCCTGGCGTGCTCTCCGAGGAATACGAGATTTCCGGATCCGGCGTTACTCGTGCCGTTGAAGGAATGGGAATTGTTCTCTGCCAGAACGATACCTATTGGTCTCGCAAGTGGGGGTCTTTTGATATGAGCGGAGAGTGTGCCGCTATCAACCCTTACGCTAAGATGCCGGAGTTGGTTATCGAGCCTATGGCTCCAGAAAACGCTGACTTCCGAGATTATCGCGAAGCATTGCGCCGAATCGGCTATAAGACTTCCGTCATGCTTGCAAAGCTTACGCTGGAAGCCGCAGCCGACTGCTCTGAAACATTTGACAACGAAAAGCAATATCCCGACTTGCCCAGCATCGCCTATTCCTATCAGATATATTCTAAACAGTATGACACGCAAAATTATCGCGAACCGATGCTTTACGGAAACGCTATACCTGATAGTCTGCCGCTGATTATGCAGCCAACTGAAGTTTTGGATGGGGCGATTTCCTTGTGCGGCGGTTTTCGATGCGTCACTACCTATGAAATCCAGAACCATCCCGTTATTATCGAACTGATGCGACGCCACGGAAAGGATTTGAATTTTGCGGGTGTGCTGATTACAGTTACCTCTGTTGAGGCGAAACATCGCTATTTGGTATCCAAGATGGCTGCAAATTTACTCAAAGAAGTCTTTCATGCAGATGGCGTCATTGTTACCAAGGGCGTAGGTGGTGCTTCCACGCTCTGTGTCGGCGCAATTGCAAGTGAAGCTGAAAAGCTCGGCATTAAAGCGGTGCCCATCATTCAAATACTGAACGGCAAAAGCAATCTTGCTATCGAGTGCATGATCAGTGAGCAAAATGTGGACTCGATCGTTTGTTCAGGTACGTATTATCACAACTTTACTCTTCCGCCTGTAGAAACGTTGCTCGGAGGGCCGCAGGATGCGCTCTATCTCAGTGGAGATGATGGCGTTATCGGTGGACATAAAATCGCGACCGGTGCCCTGGCAAAAGGTGAGGTCCGCTCTACTTACATGAAACAGGTTGGTCTGATGAGTCAGGTGGGCTATTCTTACGGAATGGCGGTAGATTACTAAGAGGAGGCCATTACATGGAACAGAAAACATGGAGAGTAGTTTGCTACGTCAATCAGTTCTTTGGCCAAATTGGCGGCGAGGACATGGCTCACGTGGGGTTTAGTGTCAAGCACGAGGCGATTGGCCCTGCAATATTGTTTCAAAATTTGCTCAAGGATGACTGCAAGGTAGTAGGGACCGTGATTTGCGGCGACAACTATTTTGCAGAAAACACAGATAAAGCTGTTGCTGAAGGCGTTGAACTCGTCCGCGAGCTCAATCCCGACTTGTTTATCGCCGGCCCGGCCTTCAACGCAGGCCGCTACGGAATCAGTTGCGGCAACATGGCTTCGGCCGTTGGGCGTCAATTGGGAATTCCTACAGTTACCGGAATGTTTCCCGAGAACCCCGCTGTAGAGCTCTTCCGAAAAGATACCTACATCGTTAAAACCGCCATTCTTTCCTCCACTCTTCGTAAGGTAGCCCCCACCATGGCAAGCATCGGCCTTCGGCTTCTGAAGCACGAGCACATTGGCAGCGCCGAAAGCGAAGGCTATGTAATCCGCGATGTTATTCTCAACGAAGAACAGTCATTAAATGCTGCAAATCGCGCGATTGAGATGTTGCTCAACAAAATCAACGGGAAGCCCTTTAAAAGCGAACTGCTTCCACCCAAGTTCGACGAGATTGCACCTGCCCCCGCTATCACAGACTTGAAGACGGCGCGGCTTGCGCTTGTCACTGACGGTGGGCTGATTCCCGAGAGCAACCCCGACAAGCTCAAACCCAACGGCAGTACCAATGTCGGCTGTTACAACTGGGACGAACTGACCTCTGGCAAGTTTTTTGTTATCCACAGTGGCTACGATGGCACATGGGTACTTGAAAATCCGTATCGTCTGTTCCCTATGGACATTTTACGCGAAGAAGTAGCCGCAGGGAAGCTTGGCTATCTTCATGACGAGGTCTATGTAACCTGTGGCAACTGTGCAAGTGTTGCTGCAGCAAAAGCGAAAGGCGAAAAAATCGCGCAGTCTCTACTGGACAAGGGCATAACCGCCGCCATTCTAACCTCTACATGAGGTACCAGCACTCGTTGCGGGTCAACGATTGTTAAAGAAATCGAGCGTGTTGGCATCCCTGTTACACAGATCTGCGCTGTGGTAGATATCGCCAAGTCCGTTGGCTCATCACGAATTCTCAGAGGCTTTGCTATTACCTGCCCCGTAGGCAATCCGACCCTGAGCAGCGCGGATGAAAAAAATGTTCGTCGACGCTATGTCGAAAAGGCACTGAATATGTTAACGCAGCCCGGAAAATGCAATTTCGTAGAAGATATCTGATATTTTTTCTGAAAAACGATATTTCTCTAAACTTCAATTCACTTTGAAGCATTTTGCCTGTATAATAGATTTGCTACAATTATTCTTCAAGGAGTAGGTGCGCAATATGAATGGAAATACAGGCGGCAGTAATTTCTACAATCTTGTACAAGAGAAACTAAAATCATTGTCAAACAAGGAGCGGATAGCTGCGGAGTACATGGCGGAGCACCAGGATCAGATTATCTATACTTCCATCACTGAACTTGCAGAGCTGGTCGGAAGCAGCGAGGCGACGATTACAAGAGTTTGCAGCAAACTGGGATATCCAGGCTTTCAGGCTCTTAAGGTCAGTGTAGCGCAAAAACTGGTTTCCCCGGAAAATAAGGTTCACGAGGATTTGCAGCAAGATGCATCAACGGAAACGGTCGTTGAAAAGGTGTTTTCAAGTGCGATTGAGACCCTGCGAATGACGCAGCAAGCAACAGATATTACTGCGGTAAAACGCAGTGTTGACGCTCTAAGCAGTGCCAACCGTATTGTGATCATCGGTAACGGTAACTCCGGAGCGATTGCTATGGATGCGCAGCACAAATTTCTGCGCTTGGGACTTGATGCACACGCCTATACAGATGATCATATGCAGATGATTGCAGTGTCCTGTCTTGGCGAAAAGGATGTCGTTCTGGTAATTTCCCATTCCGGTAGTTCCCGCGATGCCGCAGACGCGATTCGCTTAGCGAGCGCACGCGGTGCATCTACGATTTCCATCACAAGCAATGGCATCTCTCCGGTTTCAAAGCTAGCCGATATCCGGCTTTACACATATTCACAGGAAACACTGTACCGCACTTACGCGATAGCATCGCGCATGGCAGAACTCACGATTATTGATACTCTCTACACTGGAGTGGCACTCCGGCTTGGCAATCAAGCGATTGAGAGTTTTGAAGCACTGGAAAAAGCCCTAACTGTTAAAAAGTACTGATGGCAAGTCTTTTTCTCTTTTTCAGAGAGAGCTCGCTGTCAACGAATTGGGGAGGCAATATGAAAACCAAACTATTTGGCGTTGACTTTGGCACGGGCGGCTGCAAGGCAACCGTAATCGATACCGAAGGCCACGTTTGCGCAACCGCTTTTCAGGAATACCCGTCCGAACACCGGAAGCCGGGGTGGTCCGAGCAGGACCCATCCTTATGGATCGAAGCATTTAACTCCACCGTGATTTCCTGTCGTCATCAAATGAAGGATGGTTTTGAAGGCGTAGTAGCACTTGCTGTCACCGCCTCTACGCACAACGCTGTGTTAATCGGAGATGATGGAAATGTTCTTCGTCGCTGCATTATGTGGAATGACCAGCGCAGTGGTGACCAGTGCCGTCGTCTGAACGAACAGTATGGACAGCGAATCTTTGAGGTTGGAATGCAGATGCCAACCCCGACTTGGACGCTGCCTCAGTTGATGTGGGTCAAGGAACATGAACCGGAGGTTTATAGTAAGATCCGGAAGATTCTATTCACAAAGGACTATATTCGATCTTATGTAACCGGAGATTTCTGCACGGATGTTGTGGATGCGCAAGGAAGCCTTCTTTATGATGCCGAACGCAAGTCGTGGTCGGAAGAACTCTGTTCCATGATTGGATTGCCTCTTTCTACGCTGCCCCCAATCTGCCGCACGAAAGATGTAGTAGGTAAGGTTCGCTGTGAAGTGGCTGAGCTTACAGGATTGCCCCAAAATTTACCTGTCATCGCTGGCTGTTCTGATACTGCTGCGGAGGACTTTAGCGCCGGTGCAATCAATCAGGGCCAAATCATTGTAAAACTTGCTACCGCAGGCAATGTCAACTTGGTTACCAATCAAGCGCACCCTCACGCGAAGGCATTTACCTATCCTTATTCTGTGGAAGGGAAGTGGTACACCGTTACAGCGACAAATAGCTGCGCTTCGGCTTATCGCTGGATGCGCGATGCATTGTTCCCTGCTGAATATGCGCAGTGCGAAAAAGAGAGACTCGATATTTATGAGTTGATGGACAAGCTTGCGGCTGAGTCAGAACTCGGCTGCCGCGGGTTGATTTTTCATCCCTATCTTCTCGGAGAACGTTGCCCCTACTTCAATCCGAATGCCAGAGGAGATTTTTTCGGCATCAGCATGGTGCACAATAAGGGCCATTTTGCCCGCGCACTACTGGAAGGTGTCGCTTTCAGCCTTTACGATTGTCTGGAGGTCCTGCGCACCTTCACCGATAGCATGGAGGACATTGTGATTATTGGCGGCGGAGCTAAGAGCCCGTTGTGGTGCCAGATTGTTAGCGATGTTTTTGGCCTCGAAGTGAAGCTGCCTGAAAACGCGGAATCCTCTTTCGGCGGAGCCTTGCTTGCCGGCGTTGGTGTCGGTGTCTTTGCCAACGAGTCCGAGGCTGCCGAGCGATGCATTCGCATGAAGAAAACCTACAAGCCAAACGCAGAAAACCACGCCGCATACATGAAAATCTTCAAAATATATAAGGAGATTTCTAATATCTCCGCACCCATTTGGGATGAACTTGTCAAGATACAAGGCGAGTAGTCTTCTGCCTTTGGGCCTTGTGCTGACCTCTGCCCATCGAATTGCTTCCAACTTTTTTGGTTGTAATACGCAGCTTTCGGGAGGCTATAGAGAGTTTTGGGATTACCCGCTGTGCTTTGGTGCGCATCTGACGACTCAACAGAGTTTCTCAAATTCATCTATCTACAGATGTTATATTCTTATTTTATTAAGCGAGCGCTTGGCTAAAGGCGGAAAAAGGCCGGAGGACAAAGTTACCTACGCATAAGGACAACATTTCAAATTACCGTTCAAGTAGCATTGAAAAAGCCACTGACTCTGAATTATTCAGGGTCAGTGGCTTTTCGTTGAAAACGAGGCTGCATTCTGGTACAATCTATGTGTATAAAAGGAACTTCCCATAATTGCACCTTATCGGAAGTTGAAAGGAGGGGCACTGTGAGCGAACTTATGACGAAACACGAGATGACTGAGGAAGATATCAAGTTACAGTATATTACTCCAGCGATTGAGAGCGCAGGCTGGGATAAACTTAAGCAAATTAAAATGGAGTACAACTTCACGGACGGTCGTGTCATCGTCCGCGGAAATGTCACAGCCAGGGGAAAGAGAAAGCGCACAGACTATCTGCTTTACTACAAGCCCAATATTCCTTTGGCTATCGTCGAGGCAAAGGATAACAGACACAGTGTCGGAGCCGGGATGCAACAGGCCATCGAATATGCCGAGGTGCTGGACATCCCGTTTGTGTACAGCTCAAATGGCGACGGTTTCTTGGAACACGATATGAAATCCGGCAAAGAGCGTGAATTGATGTTGGAGCAGTTTCCCTCGCCGTATGATCTCTGGCAGCGGCACATCGGCGACGAGCATTTCACGCCGGAGCAGGAACAACTTATTACCGAGCCGTACTATTTCCAGCTGGGTGATAAGACCCCTCGCTACTATCAGCGCATCGCCATCAACCGCACCGTTGATGCGGTTGCCCGTGGGCAAGACCGCATTCTCCTCGTTATGGCGACCGGCACTGGCAAGACTTATACTGCGTTCCAGATTATTCATCGCCTTTGGAAATCCGGCCGAAAGAAAAAGATCCTGTTCCTTGCTGACCGCAACATTCTTGTCGACCAGACCATGCAACAGGACTTCAAGCCTTTTGCAAAGGTCATGACGAAAATCGAGGGCAAAAAGCTGGACAGCTCCTATGAGTTGTATCTGTCCCTTTATCAGCAGTTGGCCGGTGATGAGAATGAAGAGCCGTTCCGTGCATTCCAGCCGGATTTCTTCGACCTTATTGTCATCGATGAGTGTCACCGTGGCAGTGCCAAGGAGGATTCCCGCTGGCGCAGAATACTCGAATACTTCCACAGCGCCACCCAGATCGGCATGACGGCTACGCCGAAGGAAACGAAAGAGGTATCCAATATCTCTTACTTCGGCGAACCCATCTATACATACAGTCTGAAGCAAGGTATCGACGACGGTTTCCTTGCGCCGTACAAAGTTCTCCGTGTCGGTCTGGACAAAGATCTGGAAGGCTGGCGTCCCACAGCGGGACAGCGGGATATCTACGGCTATGAGATTGATGACCGTGAGTACAATACCAAGGACTACGACAAGAACCTCATCATTGATGAGCGTACCAATGCCGTTGCAAAACGTATTACTCGCTTTTTGAAGGAGAACGACTGCTTTGCCAAGACCATCGTATTCTGTGTGGATATAGACCATGCAGAGCGTATGCGGCAGGCGCTCGTGAATGAGAACAGCGACCTTGTGGCTGAGAACGCCAAGTATGTCATGCGCATTACCGGCGACAACGCCGAGGGCAAGGCGCAGCTCGACTACTTCATCGCAGAGGATAGCAAATATCCCGTGATCGTTACGACTTCCAAACTGATGACAACTGGCGTGGACTGCAAAACATGCCGGCTCATCGTTTTGGACAACAACATAAACTCCATGACCGAGTTCAAACAGATCATCGGTCGTGGTACACGACTCAAGCCCGATTATGGCAAAGAGTATTTCACCATTATGGATTTCCGCAACGCCTGCCGACTTTTCGCAGACCCGGAATTCGATGGAGACCCGATCTCTATCATTGATGACGACGATGATCCCGGCGAAGAGCCGACCATCGATCCGCCGAAGCCGCCCGCCCCGACTCCCGGTCCCTGCGGGGACACCGACGATCCGCCTGAAAAGAAGCATAAATACCGGGTGCGTGGTGTCGAGGTCACGATTTTGAACGAGCGAGTCCAATACTACGACAAGGACGGTAAGCTCATCACGGAAAGCGTGACGGATTACTCCAAGAAGAACATTCTCGGTGAGTATGCCACCCTGGATTCGTTCCTCCGTGCCTGGAACTCCGAGGAGAAGAAACAGGCAATTATTGATGAACTCCAGGAGCGTGGCGTTCTGCTAGAGGCGCTGCGCGAGGCATCAGGCAATAAGGACATCGACGATTTTGACCTAATCTGCCACATTGCCTACGACAAGGCACCGCTGACGAAGGCAGAGCGGGCAAACAATGTCCGCAAGCGTGGATACCTCTACAAGTATTCCGGCTTGGCACAGGAAGTTCTGAGTGCGCTGTTGGACAAATACATGAACGAGGGCATTCAGGACATCGAGAACCTCGAAATCCTGTCCAATGACCCGTTCCGCAAATTCGGCACCCCCATGAAGATTGCAAAGCTGTTCGGCGGCAAAAACGGATACATTCAAGCCATCCGTGATTTGCAGAAGGAAATCTACGCTGCGTAAGGAGATATAAGCTATGAGTTTAAATAACCTGGTAAAACGACTGCAGGACATCATGCGCAATGACGCAGGCATCAACGGCGATGCCCAGCGTATCGAGCAGATGGTTTGGATTCTCTTTCTGAAGGTGTATGACGCCAAGGAAGAGATATGGGAGTTTTACGACGAGAATTACACCTCCATCATCCCTGAGGAGCTGCGCTGGCGCAATTGGGCCGTAGACCACAAGGATGGCAAGGCTCTCACCGGCGATGCGCTTCTGGACTTCGTGAACGGAAAGCTGTTCCCGACCCTCAAGGCCATCGCAATCGATGAGAATACACCCATGAGCCAGATCATCGTCCGCACCGCCTTCGAGGACAACAATAACTACATGAAGGACGGCATCCTGCTCCGCCAGGTTATCAATGTCATTGACGAGATCGACTTTGAAGAGTACGAGGACCGTCACGCCTTCGGCGAGATCTACGAAACGATTCTCCGCAGTTTGCAGAGCGCCGGTAACTCCGGTGAATTCTATACGCCCCGTGCGGTCACGGACTTCATGGTGCAGATGATCAAGCCGAAGCTCGGCGAGTCCATTGCGGACTTCGCATGCGGTACAGGCGGCTTCCTTACCTCTGCGCTGAAGGTGCTGGACGCCCAGGTGCAGACTGTCGAGGACAGAACGGTTTACAGCAACTCCATCTACGGTATCGAAAAGAAGGCGCTGCCATTCCTTCTGTGCGCCACAAATATGCTGCTCCACGACATCGACAATCCTCGCATCATCCACGGCAACAGTTTGGAAAAGAATGTGCGTGAGTACAAGGAGAGCGACCGCTTCGATGTCATTCTGATGAATCCTCCTTATGGCGGCAACGAAAAAGAGGGCGTGAAACAGAATTTCCCGGCTGACCTTCGTAGCAGCGAAACCGCAGACCTCTTTATGTCTGTCATCATGTATCGGCTGAAGCAGAACGGCCGGTGCGCCATTATTCTGCCGGACGGCTTCCTGTTCGGCACGGATAACGCAAAAATGGCGATCAAGGAAAAACTGCTGTCCGAGTTCAATCTCCATACGGTCATCCGTATGCCGCACAGCGTGTTTGCGCCGTACACCTCTATCACAACAAACATCCTTTTCTTCGACCGGACGCATCCCACGACGGAGACCTGGTTCTATCGTCTGGATATGCCGGAGGGATACAAGAACTTCTCCAAAACGAAGCCCATGAAGCTGGAGCACTTCGCCCCGACTGTTGAGTGGTGGGACAACCGTGAGGAAATCACTATCGACGGCTTCGACAAGGCGAAGAAGTACACCGTCGAGGAACTGAAAGCACGGAGCTATAACATTGACCTTTGCGGCTATCCTCACGAAGAGGAGGAGATCCTGCCGCCAAAAGAACTGATTCAGCAGTACCAGGAAAAGCGGGCCAGCTTGAACGCTGACATCGACCGCATCCTTGCCCAGATCACCGACATCCTTGGCATCGACATTACGGAGGAGGGCGACGAATGACTGCGCAGCAACTGAAAAACTCAATTCTCCAGATGGCTGTTCAAGGCAAGCTCGTGCCGCAGGACCCGAATGACGAGCCCGCCAGCGTTCTGCTGGAACGCATCCGTGCGGAGAAGGAGCGGCTCATCAAAGAAAAGAAAATCAAGCGTGAAAAGAACCCCTCCGTCATTTTCAAAGGTGCCGATAATACTCCTTATGAGAAAATCGGCGATGAAGTGCGGTCGCT
>ERZ827088.2006-NODE-2006-length-22775-cov-25.883495_pt1 | contig 22775 bp, 18 predicted proteins | sample MGYA00519922_ERZ827088 | MGnify/ENA primary metagenome ERZ827088 (study PRJEB31778, sample SAMEA3449254) | human gut metagenome | biome: human gut; feature: human-associated habitat; material: faeces | place: United Kingdom | collected 2010/2012 ...
GCTGTAATCGACGGAAAAACTCTAACTGTTCTTGAGTTCTTCGCCGTCGGTGATTAACCTACAGCAGTTCTTTTTCGTACCGTCAAGGGTGGCGGTGGGCTACCACAACCTAAAAGATCTACAGTTTTCAAGGTTCATCTGAGCCTTTTTCTTTTGCTCAGTTTTTTCATAGGTCATTTGACACTATCTTCAATTGTCAATATAAATTATCCATATTATAGAATAGTATTTTATTTATTGACATTTTTAATCTATTATTTATAATAAAGACTGTCGTATTTACTACGTGGATTGAAAGTATAATATGGATAATATCATTCTCTTTCAGCAGGGGTTTTCCCTGCTGATTTCTCATTACTAAAGATATAACACTTTAGCAGTCCAATAATTTGTACATTTTAATTCAAATTAACAAAAAACTGCTATTTAAATATTTAAACCGCAGAAGTTAGAAATATGGTTACACTTTGGAAACATTCAATAATGAATTACTTAGAACATTTCCGCAATCAAAACCGGGTATCAAAATAAGGCTTTTTAACAGGTAATATGGATATAACGTAAAAAGCCGTATACCCGAGTAAGGTAAGTACGGCTTTGTTTCGGCATATAGCGGAAAATGATTTTCATATTTCTTGATTTTTTCTTAAAATGTGTTTTTTCCATCTATTATAATCATTTTTATTTGCTTTTTGAAAAATAGAACCCTGCATAATCATTTGGATTATGCAGGGTTCTCCGTTCCCTATTATAACATACCAAGTAATAACCGGGAACTACAGCGTCTGATATAATCCAATTTTCAAGATCTTGATTATAACATACCAAGTAATAACCGGGAACTACAGCTTGTCCAGATTGTGGGCATCAAGTAGAAGAATTATAACATACCAAGTAATAACCGGGAACTACAGCGCTTCTCCACTTCCTCGACTGCGTTCCATAGATTATAACATACCAAGTAATAACCGGGAACTACAGCTCTTCACTCCGAGTATCTTTTCAAGCTCGCATTATAACATACCAAGTAATAACCGGGAACTACAGCTCTTCACTCCGAGTATCTTTTCAAGCTCGCATTATAACATACCAAGTAATAACCGGGAACTACAGCACACGAAAAAGAAGTATTCTCTCGCTCTGTATTATAACATACCAAGTAATAACCGGGAACTACAGCCAATGTCCGCGGGGAAAATGCTAGTCCGTCATTATAACATACCAAGTAATAACCGGGAACTACAGCATAGAAATCATGTGGCATTGTATGTGTATAATTATAACATACCAAGTAATAACCGGGAACTACAGCTCCGGTCTATGAGATGCGGGAGAATCCGGAATTATAACATACCAAGTAATAACCGGGAACTACAGCATGTTGGAAACAGAGCAGCAGGAACGAGGTATTATAACATACCAAGTAATAACCGGGAACTACAGCCCACCATCGAAGGGAACGGGGCGGCGTTTTATTATAACATACCAAGTAATAACCGGGAACTACAGCTAACATACACAGAAAGCAGGAATAGTTTTTATTATAACATACCAAGTAATAACCGGGAACTACAGCACACGTTTTCGAACCACTAAAATACTGTAAATTATAACATACCAAGTAATAACCGGGAACTACAGCACATTAGTGCCGATGTTATAAGCACTAGAAATTATAACATACCAAGTAATAACCGGGAACTACAGCCTATTTCTACTTTCAGCGTATTTTTTATAATTATAACATACCAAGTAATAACCGGGAACTACAGCTGAATACATAACGGTTCTTAATTCATTATTATTATAACATACCAAGTAATAACCGGGAACTACAGCTGAAAGTGAAGCTAATTTTTCACGGTTTATATTATAACATACCAAGTAATAACCGGGAACTACAGCATATTTAATATGTGAATAAATTTTTCTATTATTATAACATACCAAGTAATAACCGGGAACTACAGCCAAAAGATACTAAAGCAGAAAATTCATTTGATTATAACATACCAAGTAATAACCGGGAACTACAGCAGAAGTGAAATCCGAGTACATGGGAGACTGATTATAACATACCAAGTAATAACCGGGAACTACAGCTATCCAGATGCCGTAGAGGTGTGCGAGCATATTATAACATACCAAGTAATAACCAGGAACTACAGCATAGGATAAGAACCTATATGCACTTCTGGATTATAACATACCAAGTAATAACCGGGAACTACAACTACAATGTATTATGGGAATCCAGTGATAATATTTTTAAAAAAATATAAATGGAAAAAACATTAGTAACATATGTTCAAAGTAAACATCATGATTTAAGAATACAGACTATGTATTCAGGAAAAAGAAAAAGCCTTGCCATTACGCCAAGTGATGTAAACATCTTCTCGCAAACGTCCGAAACGCTTAATGGTACAGCTTTTAAAAATATTATATCATGTGCAAAAGCAGCACATGATCGACATTCGCCGTTCGCCGAATGCATAAATGCATTCTTCTCACTTGCGCTCATTATATCACAAAGTCAAAAAAATAATACTTTAAATAAACGCGATCATATATAACGGTAATGTAATGATACCATCATCACTTACACCTATATTACCATCAACAAACTTGTATCCATAAGGAATATCTGCATTCGTTTTCAAAATAGATTTTAAGGAATTAGCCCGCGTATTTCCACTTTTAACCTCAATCGGAACTACCACACCATCTTTTTGGATCATAACATCAATTTTTCTCTTGGTTGTCTCATTTTTATAGAAATATAACGGATATCCTTTCTTGTAAAGTGCATCTGCTATGGCACATTCATATATACCGCCTTTTGAGTTTCCGAATAACGTATTTTCTACGATATGTTGCTTTAATGAAAAATCTTTCATCGCCATCAAAAGAGATAAATCCGTTGTGTATGCCCTGAAAAAGTCATCTCTTGCATAGTCATCCAGATCAAATCTGACATCTGTTACCAGTTTGCATAAATGCACCATATCCGCACGAAGCAGCCACTCAATACTTGAAAAATATTTTTGTGCCCGACCACCATGCTCGACCTCTTTATATTGAAATTTATGGTTTTCCTTATCCAGTAACTGTTTTGCAAGAGAAAGATAACACTTTTCTGCTTTTACCTTTTCCTCAGCTGTTGCATAATGTGCTATGTCATACTGGTATCCCTGTAAGAGGCTGCGCTGTATCCTGTCAATTTCCCTAAAATCTTTTGTGTCTATATATTTCTGTACTGCCTCTGGCATACCACCTATTGCAATGTACTGTCTGTAATAATTCATCATTTGCGAATGAATTGCTTCAGGCACAATCGTTTTAGAACGCAGATAACCACAGAGATTTTCTATCATATCCCCGGATATTCCCATTCCCCACAGAAACTCTTCAAAATCAATCCCATACATTTTCAAATAATCAACATATCCAACCGGATAAGAAGAGGCACGTTTGTAATCGATTCCAAGAAGTGAGCCAGATACAATTACATCATATTTATTATCTATCGCCCAAAATTTAAGTGATGTGACCGCTTCCTGACATTCCTGAATTTCATCCAGAAAAATCAATGTTTTTCCAGGAATAATTTTCTTTTCAGGGAAGCGGAACCGCATGCCCATAACCATAGCATCTACGGTAAGATCTCCAGAAAATATCTCCATCGCAGAAGGCATCTGTTTAAAATTAATTTCAATCAGTTCTTCATAATTTTCTTCGGCAAAACGTTCAACGGTATATGTCTTTCCTGTTTGTCTGGCACCCTGAACGACAAGGCACTTCTTATCCTTTGTGTTTATCCAGTTTTTCATAAAATTTGTTGCTTTTCTTTTTAACATAAGGCACCTCTGATCAACATAAATAACACTTTTTAATGTAAATTATCAACATTTTAGGAAGATAAAATGTATATCTGTCAACATTTCAGAAAAATTATATCATTAATTTGAATCGATGAAAAGGATTATTGCAAATTTCATCCGCAGTACCTGTAAAAGTATGGCATAATTTCCACGAAAACAACTGTAATTTTCTTCCAGCATGTGCTATGATGATGACATAAATGTAGCAACACGAAAGACATTCCACTGCACTTTTCCGTAAGCGCTGCGGATTTATGACACACAGAAGGAGGATTTTATGTACGAATTTACAGAAGACTGTATGCTTCATATTGATGCAATCGATGAAGAACACAAGCGTCTGTTCCAGATGATAAATGAAGCATTCGAATTAGTTGAGAAAACAGAGGATGTGACAGCCATCGGTCAAAGCCTGATCGCAAACCTGAAAGATTACGCAGCTACGCACCTTGCTCATGAGGAGGCTTATATGGAGAGTATCCATGATCCTGAGCTTCCTCTCCAGAAGACAGAACATGCTGCATTTGCAAAGACGATCAACGAATTTAAACTGGATACCACATCACCACGCAATGCCAAGAGATCGTTAAATGAACTTCTTACTTACCTCGTGCACTGGCTTTATCATCATATTTTAAGCAGCGATATGATGATCGGGAAAATGATCCCTACGGAAGAATCTACAGAGGATCCATTTGCATTCACGGACAAATACAAAACCGGCATCACATTTGTCGATGATGAGCACCGCAAGTTGTTTGAGATCATCAGTGATACCAATGACCTCATCCACGACCAGCTTTTACATGATAAATACGATGAGATCATGCGTCTGCTGGCAGAACTGAGAGATTATACGGAATTACATTTCAGCGAGGAAGAGGCTCTGATGGAGCGCATCCATTATCCTGAACTTCCTTCACAGAAACGGGCACACGCTGCATTTGTAGACCGTCTTGTAAATATCGATCTGGATGAAATGGAGGATCTGGATGACAACCAGCAGGTATATCTTCTTGATCTGATCCAGTTTTTACTGAACTGGCTTGCAAACCACATTCTTGCCTGTGATAAAAAAATTGGTGAATATATGCGCGAAAATCATATTTCTGAATAAGCAGGAACAGTTGTATGGGTTTTTACCCGAATGATAAAAGATCACAAGTCATCCGGTCAAAAACTCATACAACTTTTTTTTATTTTCTTACTTGACAAAGTCAAGTATTGGTTTTATACTGTGTGCAGTTGGAAACGTAAATACTCAGTTTTCGATATGAAAATTGGATTTCGCTTTGCGATGTAAGGAGGATTTATGCTAATATCAACTCTTTCCTACTATACAACTGAACTATATAAAGAATTTGCTGCTTACACAACAGAAAAGCTCCATGAGTTAGGTCTTAACTTTGGTCAGATGTACTTTATCATTTATGTGGGCAAACATCCTGAGTGTACCCCATCAGAACTGACCAGCGCCTTAAAACTGGACTGGGGACATTCGCAGCGCTCCGTTGCGAAACTTGCAGAAGATGGTTTTCTGATCAAAGAAAAGAAATCCGGCCGCAGTTACCGGCTAACCTTAACCCCTCTTGGAAAACAGGCTTTTGATGTCTGCCATCAGGTACTTTTCGACTGGGATGCCACCAAATTGACCGGTCTTACCAATGAGGAGCAGCAGCTCCTTTTTAATCTGCTGTGTAAAATATCAATTCAGAAAGTGTGAGATTATGTACGAAACAATTCAGACTCCCTTCAATTATGGAGGATTAACCTTAAAAAACCGCATTATTTTTGCCCCTACAACATTCGGTTTATCGGATGAAGATTACTTTGAAAAAATACGCCGGATCGCAGCTGGCGGCTGCGCTATGATCATTGTCGGAGACGTTCCGGTTGGAAAAAGTCATTTCGGAAAATCACTTTTTGACAAAAAAGGCTTTGCATTCTATGAAAAAGTGATCGGAATCGCCCATGACAATGACTGTAAGGTATGCGCCCAGCTTCATCAGTCCGATTCCAATATCAAAGCCATGTTAAAATATGTTCCGGGCGTGCTCACAAAACGGATCAGCATGCAGGAACTCCGCCCTCTTTTAAATAATGAGGTTGCTCCATATATTACGAATATGCCTCACAAAAAAGTAAAAGAGATCACCTCTGCTTTCGGCACTGCCGCTGTTCTCGCAAAAAAAGCAGGATTTGATATGATCCAGATCCACGGTGACCGTATGTGTGGAAGTTTCAGTTCTTCCATTTACAACCACCGCACCGATGAATACGGCGGAACTGCCGAAAACCGTGCCCGTTTTGCAGTGGAGGCTGTTTCTGCCGTCCGCGAAAAACTGCCGGATATGCCAATCGATTACAAGCTTGCCGTCCGTCAGGAGAATCCGCACTACGGAAATGCAGGTGTTATCGAGGATGAGCTGAAGGTATTTGTTCCAATGCTTGAAAAAGCAGGCGTTACAAGCTTCCATGTCACACTCGCAAACCATTCTGATCTTGAAAATACTATTCCACCGAAAAACCATCCGTATTTTGGTGAACCGGGATGTTTCCTAAAATTCTGTGATGAGGTAAGACAGTACACCAATCTTCCGATCTGTGGTGTCGGCGGACTTACCGATCCTGATTTTGTGGAAAAACAGCTTGCCGATGGTCGCATCCAGTGTGCTGCCATGAGCCGCCAGTTACTGGCTGATCCTGACTGGGTAAACAAGCTGAAAGATGGTCATGCAGACCAGATCCACCGCTGCGTCCGCTGCAACAAAAAATGTCTTGGCGGGCTGATGCAGCATCAGGGAACACACTGTATTTATGAGAAATAATTTTAAAAAAAAAGAATGCATCCGGATTAATTTCCTCCGGATACATTCTTTTTTATTTGTTCTTACTTTTTTATTTATTCTTACTTTTCTATTTCTTCTTAGTGTTTTGGAACGATCTTCTCAATTCCACCCATATATGGCTGAAGTGCTTTTGGAATGTTGACGCTTCCGTCCTCATTTAAGTTGTTCTCTAAGAATGCGATCAGCATACGTGGTGGAGCAACAACTGTGTTATTTAAGGTATGTGCAAAATATTTGTTTCCGTCTTTTCCTTTTACCCTGATCTTTAAACGTCTTGCCTGTGCATCTCCTAAGTTTGAGCAGCTTCCAACTTCGAAGTATTTCTTCTGTCTTGGAGACCATGCCTCTACGTCGCAGGATTTTACTTTTAAGTCAGCGAGATCGCCGGAGCAGCACTCTAATGTACGGACCGGAATATCTAAGCTGCGGAACAGGTCAACGGTGTTCTGCCATAATTTATCATACCAGATTTTGGATTCTTCCGGTCTGCAGACAACGATCATTTCCTGTTTCTCGAACTGGTGGATACGGTATACACCACGTTCCTCGATACCGTGTGCTCCTTTTTCCTTACGGAAGCATGGAGAGTAAGAGGTCAGTGTGTATGGTAATTTTTCTTCATCGTTGATCGTGTCAATGAATTTACCGATCATGGAATGTTCGGAAGTTCCGATCAGGTAAAGATCCTCTCCCTCGATCTTGTACATCATAGCATCCATCTCGTCAAAACTCATAACACCTGTTACAACGTTGCTTCGGATCATGAATGGTGGTACACAGTAAGTAAATCCACGGTCGATCATGAAATCTCTTGCGTAGGAGATCACTGCGGAATGGATTCTTGCGATATCACCCATTAAATAATAGAAACCGTTTCCTGCAACTTTTCCTGCTGCGTCAAGGTCGATACCATCAAAACGATCCATGATATCTGTGTGATATGGGATTTCAAAATCAGGAACGACAGGTTCGCCAAATTTTTCGATTTCCACGTTGCAGCTGTCATCTTTTCCAATTGGAACGGATGGATCGATGATGTTTGGAATAGTCATCATAATCTTGATAACTTTTTCCTGTAACTCTTTCTCTGCTTCTTCTAACTCAGCAAGACGGGCTGCATTGGCACTTACCTGTGCTTTTACTGCCTCTGCCTCTTCCTTCTTGCCCTGCCCCATTAACTGTCCGATCTGTTTAGATAAAGTGTTACGGCTTGCACGAAGCTCATCAGCCTCTTTCTGGGTTGCTCTTGCCTTCGCATCTAATTCGATCACTTCGTCTACTAACGGTAATTTCTGATCCTGGAATTTGTTCTTAATGTTCTGTTTTACGATTTCCGGATTTTCTCTTAAAAATTTTAAATCGATCATTTTTTCTAAGCTCCTTTTTCTTTTTTATAACACAAAAGCCTTCCGCCCCTGTGCCAAAACACATGGGACGAAAGGCTGTATTCTCTTCCGCGTTGCCACCCATATTGCCGGAACACTCTGCCTCTCTTTCTCTATGTTAAAGAACAGATCTTCTTCCGACCTCTCAAACGTACGATACAGGGTACGAACCTTGTGACTTTCATCACCGGCTCTGAAAGTGGAAAGACCTTACTCACTGCACCGGTTTACACCTGCCACCGGCTCTCTGAAACAGCTTTGCGGTCGTAGCTTTCGTCACTGCCAATTTCTTCCGACATTATACCCTCATTATCTGCAAAATGCAACTGTTTTATGCGGAATTCTTCGCTTTTCTCCGATTACTCCCGTTTCTCTCTCAATCTTTTCTGTCTGTCCCGCGTGCATCTTCCTCGATCCATTCCAGCAGCTGATGTGCTCGCCTGATCCACGTATGTTTTTCTTCCACCACAGGGATACCGGCTCTTACGATCTCCTCCCGGCATGCATCGTCCGCCAGCAGATCTCTCACCAGCTCCGGCAGTTTTTCCATATGGGCAAGATCGTAATAACATACGCCCTGTCCTTCTTTTAATTCCCCGCAAAGATATTTGCTCGTATCAGTCACGCTGACAGTGCCATTTAAAATTGAATTGAAGACACGGTCATGTGCTCCGTCCTTAAACCATGGCATGACGTTTAATGATATTTTGGACGCCGCAATTGCTTTTAAACACTCCTCTGAGGTTGTCTGCGGATGCAGGATCATGTTTTCCGGGTGACCGCAGGTGAGTTCATCCCAGCCCTTGCCGAATACATCCACCTGTATTCCTGAGTCCACCAGCACTTTTACTGCCTCCCTGCGCCAGTAATTGCGCACATAGATATCAATAAATATCATGCGGTGCAGCGCCATGCGGAGATCCTTATAAGTATTCTCCCCCATCTCACGCTCGCAGTGTTCCAATGCCACTTCCTCGACCGTGCGATGCGGATGCGCAATGACGTCATCGATGATCCCCTGATAAAAGGCTGCATATTCATCGTTGATCCAGTGGATATACGGTTCACAGAAAGACGTCGGGGTAAAGTTTCCTGTCATAATGACATTGTATTTTTTCTCAACAGTCTTCCTATTTGCTTCTGCCGGATATTCAACCGGTTGTTTTCCATCTTCCTTACCGCTATTCGGTTTACATAACTCTTCTAAACTACTTCCTGCAAGCGGAAGAAATCCACGGTGCGTAAACTCCGGATAGAAATGTTTAAAATAATCCTCATGCAGCCGGTCGATGCTGATGTGGTAATATTTTTTCGGAAGATCAGCAAGTCTCTCATGGTAATAATACGGATGATCGACGGCGATGTTGTAACACGGAACTGCATATTCATCCCATACATAGCCAATGCCTTCACGGTAAACGCCTGCCTCTTTTTCCAGACCTTCAAAGTTAAACGTGACAAGCACTGTCTCCCCCGGTTTGATAAATCTGCGCAGCTTTTTGGCGCTGTTCATCTCATCCTCCAAGTCAAAATAAAACACCTTATAGCCCATGCGCTTCCATTCATTTCCCATCTGTATGGAAAAGTAGGCAAGCGTTTCCACGCCGCCAACCAACAAAACAATTCTTTTCATAAATACATCAAGGCGGTATTCTGTCCTGAATACCGCCACTCCTTTATTTTTTCCAATGTCACTGTTTTTTCACCGGACGTTCTTGTGCTTTCACATGCTTCATCCAGATCCGCAGCTCTTTCACGAACACCTTGATCCACTGCACCAGCTTCTGTCGGATTTCAGTCTTGTGTTTCCACAGCCAGTGTATTTTCCCGGCTGCAAAAATGACCGGATAGACCAAACATAACAATTCCAGAATCAACAGCAACGCTGCAAGATCCTCATAAGCTCTCGCCCGGTTTTCCCAATATGGGAAAACAATATTCTTTGTATTCATCGAACGGATCCCAAAATTTCTTAATACCGTAAAACGATTCATCAATCCAAAACGGGAAGAATTTTCAACAATCTCATAACTGCTTTTATCCAATCCCAATGCTTCTTTTAATGCATTGAATCCGAACTTCTGCACCGGATTTTTGATGAGAAGCTCATAGCTGTCAAGCGTCGTTCCTGCTGACTGTCCGTAACTTCCACCCTTTGCCCCCGTTGTTCCTGCTGCCGGTGTGCTGGCTGCTTCGCTGTCCATGCCGCCAGTACTGCTGTCTGATCTGCCTTCTAAAATCTCATAAGAGACATAAACGGTTGCTGCTTCCTCGTCCGCCGCATCACTGAAATATCCCTTATCGCTTTTTACCACACCGCGCACCGGATACTGTACTCCGTTGATTTCCACATACATTCCTGCGACATTGTTGGAACCAAATAACTGCCATGCAACATTTTCATCAATGACCACACCGTCTTTGTTTAAATCTTCTCCATCAAAATAGCTGCCGGACAACAGTTTCAGCGGATGAAATGTGAAAAAATCTCCTCCAACACCGAATGCTCTCGCCGTGATGGATGCCCGGTCAGAATAAAGGGTAAGTTCCCCTTTTGTGCTGTAACAGTCCACCAGCGTTCTTCCGTTTACATCCGATGTATCCTCTGACGCCTCCTGCAATGCAGTTTTTAATTTCTGTTCCAGCTGTATCACATAGTCCTTCGTCACTGCTGCATCTTTGGAAAAAAAGCAGGAAATCTGTGCATAACTGTCTTCTGCTGACCACTCTGATGCGATCTGCTGTGTGGAAAGCTGTCTGCCGAGTGCCCGTTCCACACAGCCGAAAAGAATGGCAGCACATATCATCAGCACTAATAGAAGTATTTTTCTGTACTGCTTTACCTTCATGTGTCATTCCTTTCTGTTTATTCTGATGCCAGACGTACCTGTTCGTTTTCCTTGATCGGTTTTGTAGTCGTTGTGATCACATACTCATAACCTTCCAAAGCTCCGGTCACTGCTGATTTTGTATCGTCTGATGTGATAACATCCACATCCACACGTCTCGCATAGTAACGGTTTCCAAGCGGTGTGCTCTTTGACTCTATAATCAGAATGAATTTTCCATTAGAATCTTCCCGGATAGCACTCGTCGGTACGATCGTGTCATAGTTGGAGCTCTGCTCCCCGATAGACAGTGTATAGCTGTCTCCGACTGACACATCCCCTTTCATCTCACAGATGATAATACTGTTGGAGCGGTTCTGTGGATCTTTACGGATGGCTGACACGACTGCGGAAACATCATTTCCGTACCAGTTATTCAGTATTTCCGCTGTATCTCCGACTCTGACCTTCTTTGCCTGATTTTCAGTCACAGAGAACTGTAACACATACGCTTTGTTTTCCGGCTGAATGGTCATCATGACATCGTTGGCGTTGACCGTAGTTCCTGCTGTCACTGCAATATCAGTAACAGTTCCTGAGATTGGTGATGTGATCTCTGTTCCGATGGATTTTGCCTGTAATTTTGCTACTTCTTCCTGAAGATCTGTCATTGTTTTATAGGCAGATGCGATCGTCACCTCGCCACTGATCTTATCGGTCACTTTTTTCTGATCATTGGTTGCACTGGTCAATGCAGTGTTTGCATCGGTCAGTGCCGCCGTTGCCGTGTTCAGCTGCGCCTGCAGATTGTTTGCTTCCGCGGTGTTCGTGCCAGTCAGTTTTTTTACGGAGAGATTGTAGTTTGCATTGCTCAGAGCATTCTTGCTGTCGGTTGCTGCGGACTTTGCAGAATCGTAGGAACCCTGGACTTTGTTTAAGTTAGCCTGACAGGTGTTAAAGGTGGACTGGGCAGTATCTAACTGGCGTTTTGCCTTGTTCATTGCTAATTCAGCCGCATCCATAGCATCCTTTTTTGACGCTTTTTTTGTAGCATCAGTTTCATCGTTATATGCTTTTTTTGCAGCATTATACTCTGCCACAGCCTCATCATACGCACTCTGTGCGCTCTGCAGACCTGAAAGCGCCGTATCATACGCACTCTTCACCGGCGTATAAGCACTCTCCGCACTCGTCAGGCTGTCCTGCGCCTCACTGTTCTTTTTCTCTGCATCTAACACTGCCTTTTCCTCTGCAGTTGTGTCTGTCGTTGAGTTGCTGACCGCATCGATCTGTGCTTTGATCTTATCGACACTTGCCTGTGCAGCATCCACTGCCGCCTGCGCATCTTTCACTCTCTGATTTGCTGCTGCGATCTCATTTTGTTTCTGGGTGAGGCTTGATCCCTTTCCAGCCTCAATGCTCTGGCGCTCTGCCACTGTGATCCCTGCGGTAAGCACTGCAGATTCATAGGCTGCCTGTGCCTCGTTTAAACTCTTCTTTGCAGCATCTAACTCATCACTGTCTGTATCCTCTAAGGTAAACAGTAAATCTCCGGTTGCTACTTCCGCATCCTTTTTCACGTTGACCGTTGCGATCTTCCTTGTCTCCTCGATCGTGACGGAATAACTCTCACTCGCCTCCACAGAACCGCTTCCGCGCACCTTGGAAGTGATCTGACCGCTTGTCACCTGCTGTGTGCTGACTTCCACAAGCGAATAATTCATGATCGTATTGGAAAAAAAGGTAAGTATCAGCATCACCAGTAAAAATATAATTGTGATATTCTTTATTTTATCTTTTCTATCTGTCATCTTTTTAACTCTCCATTTTCTATCCTTTGACACCGCCCTGATAAGCGATACCTTCTACCAGCTGATCCTCACCGTATAAGAAAATCAAAAGGCTTGGGATCATGTAAAAGGTCGCCACTGCAAATGCCAGTCCCACTTCCTGCGCATTGATCTTTGACAAAAAGATCGACAGCGGGTATTTATCTGTATCGTTAAAAAACAGCAGTGGCTGTTCCACCATATTCCAGTAATCCATAAATACCAGGATCGCACAGGTTGTGATCACGCCCTTACAGATTGGAATACATATCTTTGTAAAGACCTGAAACTCGTTGGCTCCGTCAATCTTCGCCGCCTCGATGAGCGGCACTGGTATTCGTCTCATATACTTCGTGATCAGGTACACACTAAACGGTGAAAAAATACCCGGAAGCCATATACTCCAGTTCGTATCCAGTAGCTTCATCCAGTTTAAGACCAGATAATTTGGCACCAGTGTAACCTGATATGGCATCATCATTAAGATCACATATGCAAAAAAGACGATTGCGGAAAGTTTTCCTCTGGTCCTTGTGAAGCCATATGCGGCGAGCACTGCCACCACCAGCTGGAATACCACGATCGGCACCACTAAGATCACGGAATTCCAAAACTTCAACAGATAGTCCGGACTCTTAAATAACACGGTCGCATACTGTGAGAAAGTCACCATATCCGGTATAAATTTGAGGTTTACCGTCTGAGAGATGTACTGCTTGCCCCCGGTATCCGTTTTCTGGAAAATAGAACCATAGTTGGAGGTGATCTCCGCTGCCGACATAAACGAATTGCTGATGGTAAGAACGATCGGCATGATAAAAATCAGCGCCGTAACCACTGCGATCACCGTCAGGCAGATGCGGATACATAATTTTTTTCGTTCTGATCTCTTTTTCATTCTTCCTCCAAATCCTTTCCAAAATGATGTTCCACCCAAAATAAAATTCCCATAATGACGATCATCACAAAGGACATATAAATTGCTGCCGTGGAAAGTTTCTGGTAATCTGCCGAAGCAAACGTATTGTTCATATAATGCTGCAGCATATAAAGTGCACCATACGGATACTCGCCTGTCAGAAGATAAATCTCACGGAAAACCTTAAACGAATTGATCATGGAAAGTATCGTCACAAACATGATCGTCGGTGACAGATACCGCAATTTAACATGCAGGAAGATCTGCCAGCGGTTTGCCCCGTCCAACTCTGCCACCTCGATAATATCCTTTGGGATATTTCCCATCGCAGACAAAAAGAGGATCATATTGTAACCTAAGTTTTTCCATAAAAACAGCAGAATAATGACCAAAAGACCTGCTGAAGATTTCAGCCAGTCCACCTGTCCTCCGCCGAACTTCTGCACTGCCACATTCACAACACCATTGTAATCAAAAAGCACCTGCCAGATCAGCACGATAGACGCTGTCGGCACCATAAGCGGTGTCAGAAAACAACTCCGCAGTTCACTTTTTAACGGAATGCCTGCATCCAGCAGAAATGCGAGTGCCATGCCAAGGATCACGGCAAGCGGCACTGCCACTACCGAAAAAAATAGTGTATTTCCAACTGCTGTCCGGAATGCCCCATTTTGAATGACATTGATGTAATTTGTCAGTCCCACAAACTTTTTTGCCACCGGATTATTCACAAAGGAAAAATAGATCACTACAAGAAATGGGAGTACAAAAAACAACAGTACTCCCAGAACGCTCGGTGCCAGGAACGCTCCTGACACCAGCCTATGAAACCATGATTTATTCTGTTTTTTTATAACCTTACTAAAATCCTTTTTCTTACTTCGTCTCACTTAAATATACCTGCATTCTGCTCTGGATAATTTTTGCCACATCCTCTGCGGACTTCTGTCCTGAGAAATAGGCTGCTGCCTCCTCATTGATGATATTGGTGATATCATCGGAAACGGCACCGGAAACAGCGGTTGTATTGTATACAAGATCTTTTACCTGATCTACATCCTCCTGTGTCGCCGGCTGGATCTCAACTTCGAATTCCCCCCAGCCCCAGGTACTTCCGCCGTCAGAGTCTGCTTTCATTGCGTTCTGACAATATTTTTCAAAATCGTCTTTTCTAATGGAAAATCCATAAGTGTAATCACTGTCGCCGTCGCTGCTCTTCTTTGGCAGATAAAATGTCCTTAAAAACTGCCATGCACCATCGACATCCTTACAGCTATTGGAAATTCCAATAATATTGTTCAGACTCAGCATTGCTCCGTTTCCCTCGCTGGTCGGATAACCAATAAATGTTGTCGGACCTCCAAAAATCGCACGGTACATCTGTACCTGCTCAAAATCACTGAGATAATAAGTATCTAAAAGCTGTTTTCCCTGACTCAGCAGAACCGTGCTGTCTTCCATATCATCTCTATATTCAAACTCTTCCGGGAACATATTTGCAAAATCCAGTACATCTATAAATTCCTGACTGTCAAAATTACAGCTTGCATCCTCCCAGTTGATAAAATCATTATAGCCGAGACTCATCAGTGCTGTCAATGCAGACGTCCGGTCCATACCCCAGAAAAGCTGTGTTCCTTCCGGTTTGGATGCGAGCAGCGCCTTCATATCCGACACGGTCCATCCCGGTGTCGTTCCAACATCATCCGCTTTTCCGATCACCGTCTGTAACGTAAAGGTCTGCGGCAGGATCGCCAGTTTTCCATCATACTCGCATGCAGTGAGTACATTTGGAAGGAAATCATCTCTCGAAAGTTCCGTGTCTTTGTCCAGCAGTCCATACAGATCCACATTTAATCCTTTGGATGCAAAATTGATCGCCTGGGAATAATCGTTAAAAAGCACCAGATCAATGTTGGAATCCGATGTCACTGCCGTGTTGAAGCTGTTCACTGCATCCTCGTACTCCTCTGCGCCGTCTCCATAAGACTTCATTGTGATATGATACTTATCCTGACTCTTGTTAAATGCGATCACCTTCTCCTCCACGTCTGAACCTGTCCACATGCAGGCGAGTGTGAGATTTACGGTATCTGCCACTTCACTGGCATCCACTTCTTTGATCAGTGCAATCTCCGTCTGGTTTCCGTTGGAGTTCCAGTTCTGAAGATAAGCTGCGATTCTTCCATCGGACAGGACTCCGTAGCTGCTCACGCTGGAGCTGGAAATATTACAGTCCATCCAGCTGAAAAATTCCTCTTTTTCCTTCGTATCCAGATTGTACTTATAAACACTGCTGCCCTCTGTGACCAGCAGATTCTTCTCATCTAACACAGAGACTGTATCGGAAGGGACTTCAATTGCCTTGTCTGTCTGTTCTTTCATTGCGCCGACATCTAACGGCCGCAGCTCACATCCGGCATCCCCATATCCGATGGAGGCAACCGTTCCGTCCGCAAGCCCGACCAGTCTGGATGTATATCCGTCCGATGGGATCCTGCCCTTCTGGCTGCCGTCCTCTCCTATTACGAGTGTAAAATATTCATCTGAGCTGACGCTGTTGCCACTGTCATTATTGGACCAGGTATTCAGGGCAAGATAAAGGTTTCCCTCCTTATCCACTGCTATCCCGTTACAGCTTACATTCTCTGCATTTGCTCCGAGATCCATGTCCTGTTCAAACGCAATATTTCCGGATGTGTCCACTTTGAGGATGGAAGAGGTCTGAATGAATCTCGCATTCTGAGCCAGCAGAAATCTGCCATAGTTTACATTGCCGTTCTCATCCGTATAATCTTTTGCATAATAATCATTCCAGTCCTTTTCTGCATCCTCGGCACTGTATCCCCACTGGTCTGCCATATAACTTAACACATCATCCAGTGTTGCGTCAGAATAATCCTCGGTGACACTCGACTCATCCATCTGGTTCTTCGTCACAAACAGGTAAACCTCTCCGCTGTCTGCCACGGTATATCCTGACACCCAGCTGCTGTTTCCGCTGCCGTCACTCTGCGCCTGCTCATAAAGCTGTGCATTTTCTCCGGTGATCAGATTATAGGAATACAGTCCGGATTTTGTGTAGTCCTCATTGCTGGAAGTGTAATACATCACATCTCCCTTAAACTGTATATTACTTGTCGTATCATTAAAACTGTCCGGAAGATCACTCAGATAATCTGCTTTGAAATATCTCTTCTTTCCGTCTGCGGATGTGCTGTTGCCGCCACCGCCACAGGCAGTAAGCCCTGCTGTCATTGCGGCTGTAAGTGTCAGTGCCACCGCCTTTCTCCATAAACTTCGGTTCATATGCATTCCTCCCATAAAATGCCGCTTTCTGCGGACGTTTTTTCTATAATTTCAGAATATAGAAGTCCTTATGGAAAAGCAAGATACAAAAGTTTATGAAATTCTTAATTTTGTCTGAATGGAAATTTGCACCAAAAAAACCACACCGGGATTTTCTTTTCCCAGTGTGGCAGTTTTTATTCTTCCGGTTTAAAATCGCGGATCAGATTCCATGTTGGCAGTACATTTCCCTGATAATCAAAGAGTGCCTGATTCGCCCATTCATTTCCGCAAGGTCCTTTATCGTTCATATATTTTAAGGATGCCTCGGTTGCCCAGCCGGAACCCGGAACCGGGATCCATGCAGGCTCCCAGTAGAAAAATCCTTTTCCCCTGTTTCCTTTGATGTGACTGATACGGTTTAAGAAATCTTCCATAAAATCATACTGTCCCTGAACCGTCATCGGGTATTCGATTTTTTCTACCAGTTCCTGTTTCGTTGCATAGCCTTTGCGTTCTTCGTCAGAGAGCTTTTCGTAATCCTTATAATCTTCCATCGTATACCCCATGGAAACCTCCGCTACGATCAGGTCTTTTCCATAACGCTCTGCGATATCGTTCATATTGTCTGTGAGCATATCTAATGTGCCATGCCAGAACGGATAGTAGGATAAACCGATGATCTGGAAATCCTCACCGCGCTTTGTAAACTCGTCAAACCATTCACGGTAAAGCGCATTGTTACCGCCATTGTCAAGATGAAGCATGACCGGTACATCTTTGTCCACTGCACGGACACCTCGGATCCCTGCATTGACAAATTTTGCAATGTTATCGTAATTTGGCACTTTTCCCTCCGGCCATAACAGACCGTTAGAAAGCTCGTTTCCAACCTGCACCATCGTGGTATTAATTCCATTCTCTTTAAAAACTTTCATGGTATCCACGGTAAAATCATACACTGCCTGCTCTAACTGTTCCACGCTATAGTCTTTCCATGCTTTTGGTTTGATCTGTTTTCCCGGATCAGCCCAGAAATCACTGTAATGGAAATTCAATAACACACCCAGTCCTGCGTCTGTCACTTTCTTTGCGATCGCAAGTGTTGTTTTTAAATCATTCTCTCCTGCGCCATAAGATTCGCCATTTTCCGACCACGGATCATTCCAGAGACGGATACGGATCGTATCGACATCATACTTTTTCATAATGTCCAGAATATCCATTTCTGTTCCGTCAACGTAGTATCTTGCGCCACATTTCTCTAATTCCAATAAAGTGGATAAATCCATTCCTTTTACAAATTTCATTTTGTCTCTCCTCTTGTACCCTTATATTCCTGGATAATTGCGAAACTCCTCATCCTCTTCTTTCAATTGCCTGCCTTATATTCCACGGAAGCGGAATGTAAATTCCAGTGGTTTTGTCACATCAATATTGTATTCCGGGTGTACCCATGCACCCCAGCTGTCGTCACCGCCGACACCCATCTGCGCCAGTGCGACACGCACGACAGTATAATGTACCTGTGGCAGTTCATACGGATGTGCTGCATTTTCCAGTTCATGCGGCGTATATGGAAGTGCAGAGAAACTCAGCTCGTCCCCGGAGAATAACAGTCCTCTTCCTTTATAGTCGGTCACTTTTGCATATCGCACACCGACTTTATTGCCGCACTCCTGCGGAACTAAGTATTTTGCCATATTGTCTGCTGCCTTATTTTTGTAAATGCCAAGTTTTGCCCCATGTCTGCGGTCTGCATAAGTTTCCTCTGGTCCATAACCATACCACTCAACATTGTCATAATCGGCATTTAATTTGAACATCATGCCAAATTCCGGCATATCCGGCAGTCCTTCCACTGGATCATAAGTAAGCTTTGTCTCGACGGTTCCATCACCAAATACGGTATATGCAACCTGACATTTTGCTGCCGGAGTGGTCGGCATGTAATAGGTGTATGTGATGGTCACGCTGTGTTCTGTCTCTTCCACGGTTGTCGGCACATTGTCGAACATGCCGCCATTTCTGTGACTGATGTACATGCTGGCGATCTTCCACTGTGCGTAGCGTCCCGGCGCCATGCTGCCGTTGTCATTGTCCACCGGCGCTCTCCAGAAGTTTGGCATCGGGATTTTTTCGATCATCTCTTTTCCCGCATAGCGATAGGAAACCAATCCGCCGTTCAGCAGGGAAAACAGACAGTCAAAGTCATCGCCCTTCACGCCAATATTCACTTTTCCGCGGACTACCTGCAATGGTTTTTCCGGTACGGCAAACTTCACTTCTTTTTTGTAAACCTTCTGACCAAACGCCACTTCATGTCCGGCTTTCGCCCAGAACGTGTCTTCTCTCAGTACAAATGAAACCGTCACTGCGTACTCTGCATCCTCCGGGATCACAAACGGGATCTCATAAGAGCCGGACGAAAGTGGTACAACATTTGTATCCATTTTCTGTTTTTTCACTACTGTTCCATTTTTCTGTAAAATTACAATACATTGATATTCGCTCGTATCTGCAAACAGATTTTTATTTACAACCGTAAAAGAGTGCTCCTCAAAAGCCACGCTGATATTCTGATAATTGAATTTGACTTCCTGCATTTTTGGAGAAGCATCACGCTCACCGCCATAACAGATTCCATTTCCGCTGAAATTATAGTCAGTCGGACGCTCGCCGCAGTCCCCGCCGTATGCCTGGAATTCCTGTCCGTAGCGGTCTTTTTTCAAAATAGACTGGTCGATATAATCCCAGATAAAACCACCCTGATATCTTGGTTCGGTATCGGTAAGGTCTGTGTATTTATGCATCGCCCCGCAGGAATTTCCCATCGCATGGGTGTACTCACAACAGATAAATGGTTTTTCCTTATGCTCTGCCAGAAACTTCTTAATATTTTCCACGCTGGTGTACATCTGACTTTCCATGTCGCTCGTGCCTTCATATCTGCGGTCATTGAAAATCCCCTCATAATGTACAAGACGGTATGGATCTAATGCACGGAATTTTTCGGACATGTCAAAAATGACCTTTCCACCGTAGGATTCATTTCCCACCGACCAGATCAGGATCGCCGGATGGTTTTTATCCCTCTGATAGCAGGAGTTCACGCGGTCTAACATCATCGGCTCCCAGTCCATATTATCGCCCGGAACGATGGTATCCTTCGGCACAAGTCCGTGACTTGCCGCATCCCACGAACCGTGGGATTCCAGATTGTTCTCCGCGATCATGTAAAGTCCATACCGGTCGCACAGCTCATAGATGCCGGAGGCATCCGGGTAATGACAGGTGCGGATCGCATTGATATTGTTCTGCTTCATCGTGATAATATCCTGCAAAACTTCTTCTTTAGAAACGGCACGTCCTGTTTTTGAGCTGAATTCATGACGGTTCACGCCCTTAAAGACAATACGTTTTCCGTTTAAAGTCATGATGCCATCTTTCATCTCAAAACGGCGGAATCCGATGTTCTGTGAAATATATTCAACACAGTTTCCACTCTCATCCAGAAGCTCAACCGTAAGCGTATAGAGTTCCGGATGTTCCGCACTCCAAAGATTTGGATGGTTCACTTCCTGTTCGAAGTGAACTGTCGCTGCACCTGTATCTGTGAAACGGATCGTATCTGAAGTATTATTGGGCTGAAAGCTGATTGTCTCGGAAAAAATTGTGTTTTCTGAAACACTTCCGGCAGCTCCCTCTTTTGAATCATCCCTGCTTCCTGTGAGCGTGATTTTGGCAGATACATTCTGCATTTTGGCATCATCTGCGGATTTTTCAACAGTTTCTGCTTTTCCACAAATCTCCATATCCAGCACCAGATCGGCACTCTCCAACGATTCCGCAACAACCGGCTGCACTTTCAGGTCATACACATGCACCTTCGGCATGGTATATAAATAAACGGAACGGAAAATACCGGAGAACCGGTAGAAATCCTGATCTTCGCACCAGCTTGAGGAAGTCCACTTGAATACCTTCAACGCCAGTTTGTTTTCGCCCTCTTTCACATAAGGTGTCAGATCAAACTCCGACGGCGTAAAGCTGTCCTCACTGTAACCGACATAACTTCCGTTCAGCCAGAGCGCAAAACCGCTCTCCACACCCTGAAACGAGATGTATAGCCCATTTTTTACAAATCCTTCCGGCAATGTGAAATATTTCACATAACTTGCCACCGGGTTAAAGTCTGTCGGCACTGCGTCACGCCACACATCCTCTCTTCCATCCCACGGATACTGGATATTGGCATACTGTGGAATATCATACCCCTCCATCTGGATATGCGCCGGCACACGGATGTCGTCCCACGGTCTGCAATTGTAGTCCTCCGCCTCAAAACCCGGAATCGTCTGCGCATCATTTTTTGCATAATGAAACTTCCAGATCCCATCTAAGGACAGTCTGAAACTGCTGTTTTGTTCCACTGCCTCCGCTTCATTTTTATATGTAACATGGTCAGAATGTGCCGCCATGCAGTTTTCTTTGAAAAACTTCGGATCATGAATCTTTTTTACATCAAATCCCATAGAAATGTCTCCTTATGCCTTACCAGCCTTTCAGTGCAGAAATATTATAATTCAACAGCTTTCTCTCGTAATTTTCCGGGCTGATCTTCCACTGATACGGCGATGTATTTAAATATTTTTTGAAATTCCGGTTGAACGTGGAAGTCGTAGTAAATCCAACCTTCTGTGCAACAACATCCATGGAGTCATTCGTCTTTTTCATAATGTCACAGGCTTTCTGTACCCGCATCAGATTGATGTAATCCATCGGAGACATATTCATGTAGGACTCAAACACCCTGCGGAAATGTGTCTCACTCATGTGGCTCGCCTTCGCCAGCTCCTCCACACGGATGTTATTGGCATATTCATTGCGGACATATTCCAAAGCCGGTGTGATCTGTGACACACCTGTCTTTTTCCGGATCTCATCCTCCGCAACATCATTTTCGCACATCCGTAAAAGTTCTGCAAACAATGTGATCATAAGTCCCCGGACACATTCATGAAATCGTTTTTTCTTCTGCCGCATCTCATCCATGATCATTTTGACCAGCACGGAAACACCCGGATTTTCCCACTCATGAAAAAATAGTGCTTTCTGGTTGACCATCTGCAGAATCTTTTTCTGTATGACCGGATTATCCGGATACAATTCCTGGATCATGACCATCGGATCAAAAAACAGATACTCCCAGAAGCTTGGACCACTGTCCGTATCACTGATGGTCACATGTGGGTAATTCTGTGGGATAATGCTTACCATTACCGGTTCATAAGGTTTTGACTCCTCGTTTAAGATCAATTCCCCTGTGCCATGTTTGCAATAGCCGATCTCCATGAGATTATGAAAATGAAGATTGCTCTCATCATGACCGTAGTCACGGATCCAGCTGTCTCCTAAAAGTGCAAGAACATATTCATTTTGTGGCACCTCGTAAAACCGAAGCTCCATCGTGTCTTTTTTCTTTTTCCCCATGGCTGTTACCTCTTTTTGAAAAAGGCTGCCTCAAAAATTCAAGACAGCCTCCTTCGGTTTAATCAAAATCAAATTTTGTAATTCTATCGTGCATTGCTTTATAACGGAAACGGATCATCTCGTTTTTCTCCAAAACGTCCTCCTCTGTTCCTCTGTACTGACAGCGGATGCAGCTGTAAATTCCTGTTTCTTTATTATAAAACATATCAATGTCCAGATCTCTTAAAAAGCAGGATGGGCATCTGTAATTTAATTTGCCTTTGCCAAGTTGAGCCATGTTGCAAATACCTCCTTATCTGA
>ERZ827088.2014-NODE-2014-length-22724-cov-3.590189_pt1 | contig 22724 bp, 22 predicted proteins | sample MGYA00519922_ERZ827088 | MGnify/ENA primary metagenome ERZ827088 (study PRJEB31778, sample SAMEA3449254) | human gut metagenome | biome: human gut; feature: human-associated habitat; material: faeces | place: United Kingdom | collected 2010/2012 ...
TGACCATGCAGACGAACAGCGCCGTATAGAATCCCAGCGGCTCGACAAGGAACCATGTCAGCATGGCGAACGCGAAGTACAGCACCACGTTGACATAGTTCACGCGGTCAGCCTTCACGGCCCGCTTCCCCAGCTCCTGCGCGAGGACGATCAGCCCGAGCGCGGCAACGCAACTGAACACCACGAGCGGGAAAATTCCCGCCACGCCCGTCAGCTCAAGGCTCTCCCCGATAAAGAACATTCCGGCCAGCGTGCAGACCAGCGCCGCCAGAAAGTCATATCTCAGGACATTGCGGGCGGACGGCTTCCAGCTTCCGCCGCTTCCCGCGCCGCCCTTCCTGCGCGCCAGGTACACCGGCACCAGCAGGGAGACGGCGCTGAGCGTGATGAACAGCAGGGACATGGGGGAAAACACCAGCAGATCAGGCAGTGAACTGGAATAGGAACGCATGATGGTGGTGGAAAGCGCCTCCTCGATAATCGGGCCGAGCACCACGCCCAGAGCGATGGACGCGGGCGAGATGCGGGCCTTGAGGCACAGGTAGGCTCCCCCGCCCGTCAGCAGCAGGACAAGAACGTCAAACATGCTGTTGCGCAGGGAATAGGCGCCGAGAATGGACAGCGTGATCACGGTGGGGATGATCACCAGCTTGGGCACATCCAGAATGCGCGAACACACCTTGACCAGCACCCAGCCCACCAGCACCATGACGATATTCACGAAAATCAGGCTGGAAATGAACGTGTACGCCACATCCGCATTGTTTTCCAGAAGCTGCGGGCCGGGGGTCAGCCCCTGAGAGAGCAGGCCGCCCATGAGAATGGCGGCCGAGGCGCTGCCGGGGATGCCCAGCGCCATGAGCGGCACGAGGGAACCGCCCACGCAGGCGTTGTTCGCCGCCTCGGGCACGGCCACCCCCTCAATGACGCCCGTGCCCCAGCGATCCGGATTCCTGTCCCAGCGCCTGGCTTCGTTGTAGGTGATGATGGATGCGACGCTTCCCCCCGCTCCCGGCAGTCCGCCGATGAAGCAGCCCAGGCAGGACATGGGGGTCAGCAGCTTCCTGCAGGCCCATACGCCTTTGAGAGCTGTGAGAAACGCCTTCGGCCTGCGGACGAGATCCGCGATGTAGCCGTCGCCGCTTTCCAGAAGAAACAGCATCTGCGAGAAGGAGAACAGGCTGGTCATGAGAACGACCATATCCAGCCCCTGTACCAGATCGTAGCAGTCAAAGGTGAACCGGGGGAAACCGTCCGCCGGGTCCAGCCCCACGGTGCTGAGTCCAAGCCCGATGCAGCCCCCGAGCAGGCTCTTCATGACATTGCCCGGCGACATGGCGGCCAGCGTGGTCAGGCCGAAAATGGCCATCCAGAAAAAGGCTTCCGATCCGAATTTCAGCGCGATGCCGGAAAGCGGCTCGAAAAACAGGAGCAGGAGCAGCGCGCCGACCACTCCGCCGAAGGCCGAGGCCAGCAGGGCGGTGTACAGCCCTTCCTCCGCCCTGCCCTGCTGCGTCATGGCGTAGCCGTCAAAGGTCGTGGCGATGGAGCCGGGCTGGCCCGGCGTGTTGATCAGAATGGCCGCGTTCGCGCCGCCGTAGGTCGCCCCGCAGAATACGGCGCCCAGCGCGATAAGCGCGGTGGTGGCGGGCATGCTGAAGGTGAACGGCATGAACAGGGCCAGCGTCGTCACCACGGAAATGCCCGGAAGCATGCCGCCCACGATGCCTATGGCCACGCCGACGAACATGACCAGAAGGTTCACGGGGTCAAGCAGGTTGAGACTGCCCGCGGCCAGCGCGGAAAACATTGTCGACAGTTCCATACTGTGCTACTCCATTCTTGCCCGGAAGCCCTGCCAGGCCCCGGGAAACTTCCCCTCCCGCGGGAAAGGGGCCGGCCCCGCTCTCTCCGGAGCCGGCCATTTCGCCATATTATCTGCCTTTCGTCGCCGTATAATACTCCACAAGCTCTCCGGCTTCCTGCTCGAACGCCTCAACCATGCGGCCCAGTTCCTGTCCGGATTCAAAGGTCACGGGCTGTCCCGCTCCGGCCAGGCGGCTCTTCACATCGTCTTTCCCGTATATCCTGCGGAAACCTTCCTCATAGCGGGCCTTCACATCGTCGGGCAGTCCCCTGGGCGCAATCCAGATGCGGGCGGCCGCGGCTTCCACCGGAAAGCCCCTTTCCGTGAATGTCGGCACGCCGGACAGATCGGGATCGGCTCCGGACGACGCCACCGCCAGCACGTTCAGCTTGGAGACCGTGTTCAGAGACGCGCCCTTGACGCTCATCAGCGCATCGAGATGTCCGCCCAGCACGGCGGCGATGCCCTTGGCGCCTCCGGCCATGGGAATGATGTTCATGGGCACGCCCAGCCGCTGAAGTTTCAGCGCGGCGATGTGCGAGGGGCCGAGCACTTCGACGACGCCCACGGTCAGTTTCCTGTCCGGTCTGGATCTGGCCGTTTCGACAAACTTTTCCAGCGTATCGAGCGGGCTTTCCCTGCGGGTCACAAGCACGGCCACATCCAGGCTGGAAATGCCCAGATAGTCGAAGTCGTCCATGCTGTAACGGCCCTTGCCGGTCAGCGTGTTCATCATGATCAGCGGAAAGGTGTGCACGGCAATATTGTAGCCGTCCGCCGGGTAATCCTTCAGTTCGGTCGCTCCGACGGCTCCATCCGCTCCGGGCTTGTACACGAAGCTGAGAGGCTGTCCGAACTCTTCCATGAATTCCTTTTCCACCAGACGGGCCTGCTGATCCGTGCCTCCCCCCGGATTGAACGGCACGACGATCTTGACGGACTTGTCCGGATTCCATTCCCCGGCAAGTCCGCTCGGGGGCAGCAAAAGGCTGACGACGGCGAGCAGCGCGCTCGGAAAGATTCTGGCCATAACGGACTCCTGCGATGAAAGGTGAAAGGGATACCCTCAGTAAAGAGAAGGAACGCGATCCCGGAACACCTGGATCCTGTCCCTGGTCTGCCGTACAAAGTCCGGATCGAGATCCGCGCAGATGATGTCTTCCTCGGCGTCGGCCTGCGCCAGCACCGTGCCGTCAGGCGCGACGATCAGGGAATTCCCGCCGAACACCTCCTGTCCTGTGACGCCGCAGCGGTTGCAGGCCACCACATACATCTGGTTTTCGATGGCCCGCGCGCGCAGCAGGGTTACCCAGTGTTCACGGCGCGGCAGAGGCCATTCCGCGCTGACGAACAGCGCCTCCGCCCCGCCCACGGCCAGCTTGCGGATCAACTCGCAGAAACGGATGTCGTAGCAGATGGCCGCCGCGCAGCGCATGCCTCCGAGTTCAAACCACAGCGCCTCCTTCCCCTGCGCAAGGTATCTGTCCTCGTCCATCAGCCGGAACAGATGAATCTTGTCATACCCGGCGGCATAACGGCCTTCGCGGTCGATGATCTGCGCACGGTTGTAGACACGTCCGTCACGGAGCGACAGAACCGAACCTCCCGCGAATGCGACATGATGCCGCGCGGCCAGCTCCCCGAGAAACGCGGCCTCCTCCTCCCCCATGGGAGAAGCCAGCTCTCCGGCAGACTCCAGAGCGTACCCGGTGGACCACAGTTCCGGCAGGACAATGACCTCCGGCGGGCGGGCCGCCCGCATGGCCTCTTCCGTCAGACGGCGCACCGTCTCGTAATTCGTCTCCCTGCCGCCCTTCACCACATCCATCTGCATGACGCATACGCGCATGGCGCTCTCCTTGCATGTCGGAATGTTTGCCGCAGAAGCGGCCTAGTTTCTGTCTTCCAGGCGGATGACCTCGTACCGATGCTCGATGGCGCGTCCCATGACCGGGTCTTCCAGCCGGATATCCCAGGCGTCGGCATAACGGATGTTCCCGTCTTCCACCGGCACCGTGCCGCTGCAGAAGGCCACCGGCCCGGCGCAGGGCGCGTCGGCGCGGGCAAGCTCCAGCAGTTCGCTCCAGTTCAGCAGGCTCCCTACGGGAGCATCCTGGTACGGCGTCACGTCTCCCTGCCGGGCGCGGCAGATCAGGCGCAGATCGTCCCAGTGCTCCCGCACGTCATCCAGCGCCCAGAACTCGGAGCCGATGATCTTCGGACATATCTGCTTGGCCTTGGACACGGACACGCTTTCCAGCCTGCGATCCGAATGATCGCTGACCACCGTGAGATAAAGCTTTCCTTCCGCGTCCGGCGCCATGAAGAATTCCACCTCGGCGGAAGTTTCGTTCCCCACCACCTGAATGCGCTCCGCGCACATCACCTGTTCCGGGGAAACCCAGTACATGGAGGGAATCGAGGACGGCCGGGGCACGCCGAGCCTTTCCAGTTCCTCCACATGGCGGCGCACGCTTTCCTGATTTCTGCCCGCGTAACCGATGGCCACGCAGGATTCAAAACAAAGCGTCACCTGTTCCGCCGTGCCGTCCGCGCGCACTGCCCTTACCTTCAGTTCCATGTCCACTCCTTGTCGCTCTACAGTATGCTTCCAAGACTCCTGAATATATGGAGCTTGGTCTGTTCATTGTGGTAGCGCACGGCCTCGCGCGCCTCTTTCTTCTTTTTTCTGCGGATGCTGCGGATAATCGCCTCATGCTCGTCTTCCACCGTCGCTCTTCCTCCGCTGCGTGACTTCAGCGCCATGATGCCCATGCGCAGAAATTCGAGATCTATCTGCCGCCAGAAGCGGCTCAGGCGGGATCGGGGCTTGAACGACATCAGTTCCGTATGAAACCTGATATCCGTGGCCATGTATTCCATCTCGTCACATCCGTCCTCGCTGTTCTGCCGGCGCATGGCGTCGACCAGGGCCTGAAGCCCGCGTTCCATTCCGCCGTTGAGCTTCCTGTCAAAAATGATTTCGAGCCCTCTCATCTCGAACAGTTCACGCATCTCGAACAGCTCCTCAATGTCTTCCCGCGTCAGCGGCTTCACTTCCATGACATTGCGTTTCAGACTGTTCTGCACCCATCCCTCATGGGTCAGACGGCGCAGCGCCTCGCGCACGGGGGTGCGGCTCATCTCGAGCTGATCCGCGAGAATCCGCTCCTGAAGCGCCGTGCCCGGAACCAGTTCAAAGGAAACAATGCTCTGCAGAAGCTGATCATAGGCAAGAGAGGAAAGATTCGTTTGCCTCATTTGGTACACCATTCCTTTATATTGTATACCAATACATAAAAAATCCGTCAGCCCCATGTCAACTTATCTCTCTGTTTTTCCATAAAAATATTACCATCACTCCCGCATCCCGCATATTCCCCTTCATGACATCCCGCTCGAAATGTAAAGCATAATAACGTAAAATAATTATAAAAACATATATTGCACAGCATAAAATATTTTTTCTGTGTCTTCACGTTTTCCGTTTACCGCGCTACCCCATGAGTGGAGCAATAACGATGTGCATGATTTTGATCATGAAGATCATGCAGAGGAGGGCGAGGGGATAGACGGCGGCGTATGCCTGCACGACGGCCCTGTGGGGGGAGACGGAGGAGGCGGCGGCCAGGCCCGGCGTGGAGGTCATGCTGCCGGTGACGATGCCGAGCATGGTGAGGAAGTCGATATGGAACACGCGGCGGCAGAGCATGCGGCACACGAGCATGGGCAGGGAGACGGTGAGCAGGCTTGCGGCCAGCACAGGCATGCCGCTGCGCAGGGTTTCGGCATCGAGGAGCGCGCCGGTCTGGACGCCGACGCCGGCGAGGAAGGCATAGAGTCCGAAATCGCGCAGGAAGAGGCGCATCTGGGGGGAAGGCAGGAGAGGGAGCTTTCCCGCGTGTCCCTTGCCGGCGGCAAGGATGGCGCAGAGCAGGATGCCCCCGGCGCTGCCGAGTGAAACGGAGGACTGTCCGGGCAGGGGCAGGGGAAGCTGCCCGAGGGCGTATCCCGCGCCGATGACCAGAAGCACGGGGAGGGGACTGGTTCCCGCGGAGGGAGCGGGCGTTCCGCGCGGGTTTGCGCCGCCGTCCTTCCGGGCGGGGAGCGGGTCCGCGTCCTGCGCGTTCAGGGCGTCCTCCTCCGCCTTCACGTCGACGCCTTCCAGTCTGGCCGCGATCCGGACGAAGACGACGACGCCGATGATCCCCGCGGGATAGGCCAGGCCGTAGGAGGCGGTCAGCAGTACGGTCCCTGCGGGATCAAGACCGTCCATGGCCGTGGCCAGAGCGGGGGTGGAGGTGAGCGCGCCTCCGAACAGCCCTGCGATTCCGGCGGGGGGCAGTCCGAAGCACAGGCCGCACAGCAGGGCCGCGGCAAAGCCGGCGGTCACGGTGGCGAGGCAGACAGCGGCCAGTTTCGGCCCCCTGCGCGCGAGGACGGCAAGGAATCCCCCGCCGGTTTCCGAGCCCACGGAGTAGATGAACAGGGCCAGCCCCAGCTCCCTGATGGCTGGAGGCATCTGCGCGCCCGCCGCGCCTGCCGCCATGCCCGCGAAGAGGATGGCGGAACTGCCCAGGGCGAAATGGCGGAAGGTGAAGGAACCGAAAAGACAGCCCAGCGCCGTGCACAGGGGCAGTACGAGCATCCAGGATTCCAGAACGGGCATGGGGACCTCCGATTGGCATGTTTCGGGGCGGGGGAGGAAAACCTTTCTTCAGAAAGGTTTTCCTCCCCCGGTACCCCCTCCTTTCCCAAGACTTTTATTACGAGGCAGGATGAAGGTCTTGCGGGGGCCAGGATAAAAGACTAGCCGGAGGGATAAGAGCAGCTTTGAGCATCGGGGTCGCTGCCTCCGCCGTCGTCATTCGCAATTTTTTCGCCGCCTGACGTGCGGGCTGATTATTCCAAAAAGTTTTGGAGAGGGAGGGGGCATGGGGGAGGGAGTCCCTTTTTCAAAAGGGGCTTCCTCCCTCATAACGCTCAAACCATTTTTTTAACAACAGAGCCGACGGCGGCGAGGTCATCGACGCAGGTGATGCCGCAGGCCCGGAGGAAGGCGAGTTTTTCCTCCGTGGTGTCGGAGCGGCCGGAAACGATGGCTCCGGCGTGGCCCATGCGGCGGCCGGGGGGAGCGGTGCGGCCCGCGATGAAGCTCACCACGGGCTTGCGGAAATGATCGCGCACGAAGGCGGCGGCTTCCTGTTCCGCACTGCCGCCGATTTCCCCGATCATGACCACAAGGTCGGTTCCGGGGTCGTCGTTGAAGCGTTTCATGACATCGGCAAAGCTCTGGCCGATGACGGGGTCGCCGCCGATGCCCACGCAGGAGGACTGGCCCAGCCCCTCGCGCGTCAACTGATCCACGACCTCATAGGTCAGGGTGCCGCTGCGGGAAACCACGCCGATGCGTCCCGGCCTGTGGATGCGGTTGGGCATGATGCCCAGCTTGGCCTGCCCGGGGCTGATCAGGCCCGGACAGTTCGGGCCGATCAGCAGGGAGCCGCGCGAGCGCACATAGGGGATGACGCGGGTCATGTCCCGCACGGGGATGCCCTCGGTTATGCACACGATAAGCGGGATGCCCGCGTCCGCGGCCTCCATCGCCGCGTCGGCGGCCATGGCGGCGGGCACAAAGATGATCGAGGCGTTCGCCCCGGTGTTTTCCCGGGCTTCCCGCACGGAATCGTAGACCGGCAGGCCGTGCGCCGTGCCGCCGCCCTTGCCCGGCGTCACGCCCGCGACCACCCTTGTGCCGCAGGCCAGCATTTCCCCGGTATGAAACATGCCTTCCGAGCCGGTGATGCCCTGTACCAGCACGCGGCTTTCCGCATTGACATAGATGCTCATCTGACCTCCGCAACCAGACGCGCCGCGTCCCCGAGAGTTTCCGCCACGGTGAAGGCCAGGCCGGATGCCGCCAGAATGCGCCGGCCTGCCTCCGCATTTGTGCCCTGCATGCGCACGATGATCGGCACGCTCACGCCCGCCTCTTTCGCCGCCGCGACCACGCCCTCCGCCAGAAGGTCGCAGCGCAGGATGCCGCCGAAGATGTTGACGAGAATGGCCCGGACCCTGGGATCGGACAGGATGATCCGGAACCCCGCCGCGATTTTCGCCGCGCCAGCGCCGCCGCCCACGTCGAGGAAATTGGCGGGGTCTCCGCCGGCCTGCTTGATCAGGTCCATGGTGGCCATGGCCAGCCCCGCGCCGTTCACCATGACCCCGACATTCCCGTCCAGACGGATGTAGTTCAGGCCGTGCCGCTCCGCTTCCAGCTCCAGAGGGTCCCGTTCGCCGGCATCGGCCAGCCCGGCAAGTTCCGGGTGGCGGAACAGGGCGTTGTCCTCGAAGTTGAGCTTGGCGTCCAGCGCCAGAATATCCCCGTCTTCCGTCACAATGAGCGGATTGATTTCCGCCAGGGAAGCGTCCTTTTCCGCATACAGGCGGAACAGATTCTTCAGCAGGCGGGCGCAGGCGTGCAGGTCTCTGCCCGTGAATCCCAGAAAGGCCGCGGCCCGCCGCGCCTCGAAGTCCGTCAGGCCGTACAGCGGATCAGCCATGACACGGATGAGACGCTCCGGCGTGTCTGCGGCCACGGCTTCAATATCCATGCCTCCGTCCGGGCTGGCCATCAGGACAGGGCGGCCCGCGGCGCGATCCAGCGTGACCGCCGCGTACAGCTCGCGCGCGATCTTCTGCCCGCGTTCCACCAGCACCGCGCGCACCATGCGGCCTTCCGGCCCGGTCTGTCCGGTGATCAGCGCGCGGCCCAGCAGGGAGGCGGCGATTCGTTCCGCCTCTTCCGGCGTGGACGCGGGTTTCACGCCTCCGGCCCTGCCCCGGCCTCCGGCGTGGATCTGCGCCTTGATCACCACGTCCGGGCCCAGCTCGCGGGCCGCCGCGGCCGCTTCGGAAGCATGCTCCGCCACCCGGCCTTCAGGAACGGGAATGCCGTATGACCGGAACAGTTCCTTGGCCTGATACTCGTGAATGTTCATGCCGCCCTCCCCGCCGCCAGCTCCAGGCCCAGGCGCAGCGCCCTGGCGTTGCTTTCCGCCGCCCGCGGGAAACGCTGTTCCAGCACCTTTTCCGCCGAGGACGGGCTGATCACGCCCGTCAGCCCGATCAGCGCGCCCAGCGTGCAGATGTTCAGCGCCTGGGCCTTGCCGAACTCCGCCATGACCGTTTCATACAGGGGCAGCGCCACATGACGCGCGTCCAGTCCCCCGCCCGGATGCACCATGCGGCTGTCCGTCAGCAGCAGCCCGCCGGGGCGCACCAGATTCCCGTATTTCATGAAGGAACTCTGGTTCAGGGCCACGAGTACCCCGGGCTGCGTCACCTTGGGGAAGAGAATCGCGCTGTCGGAGACAATGACGTCCGAACGCGTCGCTCCGCCCCGGGCTTCCGGGCCGTACACCTGCGACTGCACCGCCGTCAGCCCCTCGTATATCGCCGCGGCCTCGGCCAGCAGTATGGCCATGGTGATGATCCCCTGGCCTCCCGAACCGGAAAGAAGAAAACGGTATTTTTCCATGTCCTACTCCTTCACCCGCCTGATGATCGCTTCATAGGATTCGCAGTATTCCGGCTCCTCGCGGTTCACGAAAATTCCCCGGGGGATGAGTCCGGGATTTTCACCAAGTCTGGGAGAATCCAGCGGCGCGGTATGATCCCGGTAGTGGCGCAGCATGTCCGCCGCGTCGCCCAGCCTGTTCTTGCGCCCGAAATAGGTGGGGCACTGGGTCATGACCTCCACCACGGAAAAACCCTTGTGCAGAATGGCCTTCTTCAGCAGAGAGCACAGTTCCTTCACATGGTACGTGGTGCTCCGCGCCACAAAGGTCGCTCCCGCGCCTTCCGCCAGCTTCACCGCGTCAAAGTCCCGGTCGATGTTCCCGTACGGGGCCGTGGTCGCCAGCGTGCCCGCCCCGGACATCGGAGAATACTGCCCACCCGTCATGCCGTAGATGCGGTTGTTCATCAGAATCGCGGTCAGGTTGATATTGCGGCGCGCCGCGTGGATGAAGTGGTTTCCGCCGATGGCAGTGGCGTCGCCGTCGCCCATGGGCACCACCACGTTCAGATCCGGGCGCGCCAGCTTGATGCCCGTGGCAAAGGCCAGCGCGCGGCCGTGCAGCGTGTGCATGCTGTGCACGTTCACATAACCGGAAATGCGCGCCGAACAGCCGATGCCGGAAACCATCACCAGCGAGCACGGATCCAGGCCAAGCTCGTCAAAGGCGTGGAGCAGCGCGTTGAGTGTCGTCCCGTGGCCGCAGCCCGGACACCAGATGTGCGGGAAAAAGCGTTCCCGGATAAAATCGCGAACCGCCATCAGAATCCCCTCCCTTCGACCACGCGCATCACGTTCCCGATATCCGTCGGGGTGATCAACTGGCCGTCCACGCGGTTGATCAGAAAAACGTCATCCGGACGCGGCACGGCCTGACGCACCTGCGCGCATACCTGACCCATGTTCATTTCCACCACGTACACATGCCGCGCCTGTTCCGTGCGCGAACGCACCAGATTCGCCGGAAAGGGCCACAGCGTCTGCAGTTCCAGCAGGCCCGCCCGGATGCCCTTGCCCCGCAGCGTGCTCACCAGATGCAGCGCGCTGCGCGCCGCGCTGCCGTAAGAAATGAATACCAGCTTCGCGTCGTCCAGAAAGTATTCCCGCCAGCGCGCAATCTCGTCCGCCCTGGTCTCGATCTTTTCCACCAGATGGTACAAGAGCTTCTCCACCTCTTCCGGCTTCTCCGTCGGAAAGCCCCAGATGTCATGGTACAGGCCGGTCACGTTGTAACGGTGCACGCCGCCGAAGTCCGACATGGGCAGGCGGCCGTCCTCCCGCGGCAGATAGGGATGGTAGTTCACCCCCTGCTTCACAGAGGTCCGCAGGCGGTTCACCACCGGTATTTCCCCTTCCGCGGGGAGGACAAGCCTTTCCCGCATGTGCCCGACAACCTCGTCGAACAGAAGTATCACAGGCGTGCGGTAGGTCTCGGCCATGTTGAAGGCTTCCACCGTGATGGAAAACACGTCCTGGATGCCCGACGCCGTGAGCGCGATGATCGAGTGCTCCCCGTGCGTACCCCAGCGCGCCTGATTGACGTCGCCCTGCGCCACCCTGGTGGCCAGCCCGGTGGAGGGGCCGCCGCGCTGCACGCTGGCCACCACGCACGGAATCTCCGCCATCACGGCGTAGCCCAGCGCCTCCTGCATCAGGGAAAATCCCGGCCCGCTGGTGGCCGTCATGCTCTTGCCGCCCGTCACCGAAGCCCCGATGACGGCGCACATGGACGCCAGCTCGTCTTCCATCTGCACAAAATGACCGCCGTGACGCGGCAGCAGCTCCGAAAGAAGTTCCGCCATCTCCGTGGACGGCGTGATCGGATACCCCGCAAAAAACTTCAGCCCCGCGTACAGCGCGCCCCGCACGCAGGCCTCGTTCCCCTGCACGAAACATTCTTCCCCGCTCATGACGCCTCCTCCATCCGACTCAACTCAATCGCCAGATCCGGGCACAGCCTCTCGCATGTCCCGCAGCCCACGCACAACGCGGGATGCGCCGCTGCCGCCTTCCCCTCTCCGTCCACCTCCAGCACGCCCTTCGCGCAGAACGACACGCACAGACCGCACCCCTTGCACCAGCTCCGCTCCACAAAAATACTGTTCTTCATCAAAAATTCCTTTATGGTTTGAACCCTTCCCTCTCAGGAGAAGAGTGGACTTGACAATCCGGCGATGCCGATGAAGTCCTTTTTGATCCCCATCCCTTCATGGCGGGGCAATCCGCACGACCACTATCCGTTGGCTGAGGAGTCAGTCGCCGGGATGTGGGGCGGCTGTGGATTGAAACATTGTCAGATTACCTCGCTGCAAGTGTCCCATTCCTCCTGTCCTGAATGCGTAAGGAAAGACCCCGCGCGAAAGCGGGCGGACAGGGGTGTGCCCCGGTTCAACGAGTCCGAAGAAAGCGTACGCGAAGAGTTCGGGACGGAAGGTCAGGCCGTCTCCGTTTTCCGGGCGGACGCGGAAATGGCTCACATGGTATGCGCGTTCCACCGGGAACGTCCTGCCGAAGCCGCACCGCAATCGATCAGGACACGGCGGAATGCCGCGATACGTGTGAAACCCGGCGCAGGGCGCTGTCAGCCGCCATGCGTCTGTCGCCCTGCCGCACCCCGTCGGGCAGGGGCGGCAAGGCGCTGTCGGTCAACCTCTCAGACGGGCAGATAGCCCAGTTGAGAGGAAATTTCGGCCGCTGCGCTTTTCACGGTGGGGGCCAGCTCTTCAAGCAGTTCAAGGCTGAGGCGATGCGCCGGGCCGGATATGCCGATGGCCGCCACAGCTCTGCCGCAATGATCGAAAATGGGTGCAGCCACGCCCCGGACACTGCGCCGCCATTCCCCCTTATTGATGGAATAGCCGCGCTCCCGGATCTGTTTCAGCTCCTCGAGAAAGGCGTCTTCTTCCACAATTGTGTCTTCCGTGAAGCGCTGTGCGCCGTGGACACACTCGCGGGCCTTTTCTTCCGGGGTCCAGGCCAGGATGGCCTTGCCCGTGGCGGAACAGTACGCGGGATTGACAGGGCCGAAGGTGGCGCGCACCACGCGGCTGCTTTCAATCTTGTGGATATAAAGTACGCTGGTTCCTTCCAGCGCGGAGAGAAAGACGTCCTCGTGGGAAAGATCGCGCAGCCTCTCCATGTATGATTCCGCAATATTGCGGACATTGGTTTTGGAGAGAACCTTGTTTCCCATCTGCCATAATTTGAGTGTCAATTCGTATTTTTCCCCATCGGGAACCTGACGCACCAGTTCCAGCTCAATGAGCGAGTTGAGCAGCCGATGCACATTGCTTTTGACCAGCCCCAGTTCATCCGCAAGTTCGGTCACGCCGCGAGGACCATCCGATTTGAGGAGTTCATCAATGATTTTGAAGGTTTTCTCAAGAACTTTTTCCATGGTGTCACTTCCGGAAGATTGGGGTGTACCTCTGCGCAAAGCGAGTTTCTTTCATGAAGCGGAAATGGAGAAAGGTCAATGTGGATATAACCGGAGGAACATATTTGGTGTTTCACAAAATAGAACGTTGTTCTATTTTTATAGCCAACAGAAAAGTTTGTCAAGCTTTCGCGCTCACAATAAAACCCGCAGCATGGCGGGTTTTATTGTGAGCGTCCCCGGAGGGCTGTCATATTGTGAGTGGTATTGGGAAAGCCCCTATACAAACAGCCCCACGGGCGTTTCCACGCCGATAAGCCGGGTAAAGGCCAGATACTGCGCTCCGATGACGGCAAGGCTGACAAGCGCCAGCCGCGCAAAACGGGCAAGGGATACGCTGTGCGCTTTTTCCACGAACTGATCATACGCCAGCATGCAGAACATGCACAGGAACATGGCAGAGAAAAAGCCGAGGTATTCCACCAGAATGTAGGCCAGCATGGCGATGCCGAAATAGGCGGCAATCACGAAGCAGGCGTGTCTTTTCTGCGGGGTGAGTCCTTCCCTTGCAGGCTCAAGGAGCTGTTGAAACAGGATCAGCGCGGAAAAGAATACGCCCGCGCCGAATACAAAATAGGGGAAGATGGCGGAATCCTCTTTTTCCAGATCGCCCGCCGCAATGATGAAGCAGCAGCAGATAACAAGAATGGTGAGGTAGCACAGACTGTCGAAGCGGATCAGATTTGCCGGGCGGATCGCGCGGGCGCTGCGGGTCGGCATGGGCCGGCGTCTTTTCATCCTGTGTTCAAGGTAAAGCGGCAGCGCCAGAGAGAGGGCGCTCAGTATGATGAAAAGCATGGACAGGGGAGAGAACAGGAAAAGCTCCGCAAGGCTGGAAGCCTGCGCGCGCGAGATGGTGACCAGCAGGTTTTCTTCAATGATCGGGCCGAGCACCACGCCGAGGGCCACACCCACTGGCGGCAGATCGATCTTGAGGAAAATGTAGGCCAGTCCGCCTGCGATCAGAAGCACCAGCACGTCGAACATGGTGCCGCGCAGCGAATATGCGCCGATGCAGGACAGGGTGATAACCGAAGGCACGATGATGGATTTGGGCACATCCAGAATTTTGGTGCAGACGCGGGCGATGATGTAGCCCACGGCGATCATGAACACATTGGCGATGAACAGGCTGGAAATGAAGGTATAGGCAATGCCCGAATTATTGAGAAACATGGCCGGGCCGGGAGTGAGCCCCTGGGCCAGCAGCCCGCCGACCATCACGGCAGCGGAGGAACTGCCGGGAATGCCCAGCGCCATAAGCGGCACCAGCGCCCCGCCCACACAGGCGTTGTTGGCGCATTCGGGAATCATCACGCCGTCAAGGCAGCCCTTGCCGAAGCGATCCGGATTCTTGTCCCATCGCTTGGCTTCATTATAGGCGATGATGGATGCCACCGTGCCGCCAGCGCCGGGCAGCGTGCCGATGAAGGTACCCGCTACGCCTGTAACGGTAACTACCAGTTTGGAGTGCACAAAGGCTGACCACGCCCGGCGGAATGCTCCGGGAACGCGGTCATACTTCGCAATGTAGTCGGCATTCTCCTCGGTAACGGCCAGCATCTGGGAAATGGAAAACAGGGCAACCATGAGGACGATCATGTCAAAACCCTGAAGAAGGTTAAAGGAGCCGAACGTGAAGCGGGGGATGCCGCCGGAAGGATCAAGGCCGATTGTGCTCAGCCCCAGCCCGATGGCTCCGGCCAGCATGGTTTTGCATACCTTGCCGGGAAACATGGCGGCCAGGGTGGTCAGGCCGAAAATGGCCATCCAGAAAAAGGACTCGGAGCCGAACTTGAGCGCGACGCTGGCCAGAGGCCGGAAAAAGACAAGCAGCACTACCGTGCCGATGATGCCGCCCCAGGCGGAGGCGATAAGCGCCGCGTACAGGGCTTCTTCCGCCTTGCCCTGCAATGTCAGTTGATAGCCGTCCAGTGCAGTCATCACGGAGGAAGGCTGGCCCGGCGTGTTGATGAGGATGGATGCGTTGGCTCCGCCGTATGTCGCGCCGGAATAGACTGCTCCGAGCGCGATCAGCGCCGTTTCCGGCGACATGGTGAACGTGAAGGGAATGAACAGGGCAATGGCTGTGACCACGGCGATGCCGGGCAGCATGCCGCCGATGATGCCCACCGCCAGCCCGATGATCATGACAAGCAGATTGGAAGGCGTCATGGCGTTGAGCAGACCCGCGATGAACAGGCTGAATACGTCTGATTCCATGGGGTACCTCGGAGAGAGTGGTTTCACGCTGGAATTGCTCCAGAGCAAATAGGCTTGCGGCATTTCTCCCGGAAAAAGGAAGCGTCGCGCTTCCTTTTTCCGGCCCGGGAGCGGGCGTGAATTATTTGTTGTCCAGGGAATTGCTGTACTCGATCAGCTCTTCGGCTTCGGCAAAGGAAGCTTCTATATTCTTTCGCAGTGTGGCGCCGTCAAGGAACTGCACCTGAAGCCCGGCCCTGGCGTTTTTTTCGATGACTTCCGGCCTGTCGTAGATGGCGCGCAGTCCGTCAGCCAGGCGCTGTTCCACTTCCGGCCTGAGCTTCGGAGCCATCCAGAACCGGTACAGGTAATTGACGATATCATAGCCCAGTTCACGGAAAGTCGGCACATCGGGGAACATGGGATCGCGCTCCGCCGTGGCGATGGCCAGCACTTTCATTTCACTGATGCTGGACATGGAAGTTCCCGTCATGAGAAAGGCCGCGTCCACATGTCCGCCCAACATGGCGGAAATGGTCTTGGGCCCACTGCCGAAGCTGGTCATGGAATAGGGGATTCCGGCTTTGTGCATCTTAAGCGCCGCGAAGTTGGTCGGGCCGAAATAGTCTATGCAGCCAACCAGCATCTTGCCTGATTCGGCGGCCCTGACGAAATCCTCCACGCTGTTGATGGGGGAATCCTTGCGCACGGCGAGAAAGGCCGGATCAATGGCCGTCTGCGCCAGATAGCTGAAATCATCCAGACTGTACTGTCCCTTTTTGGTCAGGATATTGGTGACGAGATGGGGATTGCAGTAGGAGCCTATGGTATATCCGTCCTTGCGTGCACTTTTCAGGTCCATGGCCGCAATGGCTCCGTTTGCGCCGGTTTTGTAAACGAAGGTCAGCGGCTGTCCGAACTCCTGCTCGAACTCCTTTTCCACCAGCCGGATCATGAGATCGGCTCCACCCCCCGCCGCCCAGCCGACAATCATGCGTACGGGCTTTGTGGGATAATCCGCAGCCGGCGCGGCTGTGGGCAGGGCTGTGAACAGTACCGTCATCAGCAGCGCAGCGAGCTTTTCAAGGGACATGGTGCCTCCTGCATAAAAGGATGATTGACCTTGCGCGGGGCCGGATTCCGGTGCGAGGAATCCGACCCTGCCTCCTTCGTTCTTTGTGAATACCGTCGGACTCTGTCGGTAGTTCACTTTTGTTCTATTTTATGGAATATTATTCTAAATATTGGATCGGCCATGCTCTGTCAACGCCGCTCCGCTTTTTCCTCCTTTTGATTGAGAACACGCAGGGCATTTTCCCGGCATATTTTGCGCAGCACATCCTCCCTGATATTCAGAGAACGGAAGAATGCGGCGCAGCCTTCCATGGGAAGCGTGGGATGCGCGCTTCCGTAGAGGAAACGATCCTGAAGAAAGGTGGTTCCCGCCTGGATATAGTCCATGTAGCCAGGAAGCCCCATGGAGTAGATATCCGGCGAAAGGTAGACGTTTTCCCTCAGCAGGCATACGCGGATGAGTTCGCGGGCATGTGGCCAGCAGCCGTGCGGGGTGATAATGGTCAGTGAAGGAAAATCCACGGCGACATTTTCCACATGCCGGGGATGAGTATAGTCGATGGGAACATCCGGTATGCCCCCGGTCATGATCATGACCGGTATGGCGCATTCCTGTGCGCGTTCATAAATGGGATAAATGCGGCGGTCGTCCGCGAAGAGGGGAGCCCTGTGCGCTGTAAGAGGCTCTATATTGATGCCCGCAAAGGGACCGCTCATGACCTCGCTGTCAATGATTTCAAATGCTGAGGGCATATCAAGCGGATCTACTCCGGCAAATGCGGCAAACCTGCCTGGATACGCGGCCATGATGGCCCGCAGTGATGCGCAGGAAACATTGCCGAAAACTTCGCTGTAACGGCCTGGCATGACGCCGAGGCTGATTTCGGCGGCATCCATTTCCGCAAGAAAAAGATCCATGGAGAGCCTGGCCGTGGATTCGGCCTGATACATGCCGAAACTGGCGGCGATGCGGGCATTCCTTTCCAGATTATACTGAGCGGTTCCGAGAAAGTCTCCCACGGGAGGGCGCAGTCTGAAATCGCAGAACATGGCTCATTTTCCCTTGACATTCGAAAGGTCAGAAAAACATGAACCTCCGGCGGACGCATCCGCCGGAGGCGGGGAGATCAGTCCTTTGCCGCCGTGACGGTGACTTCACACAGGTTGTTCTGGCGGGACATGCAGGCCTGCACACAGGTACGGGCAGGGGGGCAGCCCGGCGCGATCCATGCGTTCCAGACCGCATTGAAGCCGGCGAAGTCATTAATGTCACGCAGATAGACGGTGGCGCTGACCAGATTCTCCTTGCACGTTCCGGCCTCGAGAAGCTGCTTTTCCACTTTTTCCAGCGTTATTTTCGCCTGTTCGGCAATATCCATGGAAGGAGGGTTGTCACCGGGCACGACGCCGGGAAGAAAAACGAGATTATTGTAAATGACGGCGCGGCTGTTGCGTTCGGAAACACCTATTCTTTCGATTCTGGCCATATGAATGCTCCTTGCTGTTATTTGATGATTCAGGAGAGCAAAGCTCACTTCTTCTTTTTCAGGGCGCGTTCCACAGTGTTGTACATCAGTTCGACAATGCCCTTGTGTACATCGGCGGGCATGCCGTCCACCTTGGCCTCAAGTGTTCCGGTCGTGCCGTCTACCAGGCCGATGTAGGTGGACGCGTGGATCATGCGCTCCTCAAGTTCGGGCGTGTGGGCAAGGGCTATATTGCCGGTAAGAATGGCAAGTGCGGCCTGAACGGCATAGCAGCCCCAGTTGGATACGCCGCAGGGCAGCAGGATATCGGTGGAGCTGGCGGGACATATCTGATCGCCGAGGTGGATGTGCGCGGCAACTTCCCCGGCCAGAGCTCCCATACCGATTTCATTGCCGCCGTCGCCCACGCCGATGGTGGGGATGCCGCGTGTCTGGGCGGCGGAGATCATGTAGTCAAGACGTGAACGGCCCTGGCTGAAGTCCTGACCGATCATGTTGCGATAGGTGCCGTCGGCGCGCTGTCCTGCGCGTTCGATGGAGATGACGGCCTTCGGCCTGTACCGTTCGACCATCTCTTCGCACTGCCGTCTGGCCAGAGCATCTTCGGCCGCACAGGTGCCCATGACAGTTACGCAGGTATAACGGGGGTTACCCGCCGCCACGCTGGCCTGTTCATATGTCACTACGTTGGGGCCGGCCATTTGAGCAATGGCTCCTGTTTTCTTCTGCAGAAATTCGTCGGTGAAGATCATCGGAACGCACTTGAACGCCCTGGACAAGGCTCCGGCCAATGCACCTGTGCCCATGGGGCCATCATTTTCCCCGATTTCGGGAGATACCCAGGCGCGCGTCAGAGATCCGGTCAGAAGAAAAACCGTATCCCCGGGCTGCAGTTTCATGAACACTTCCGCTGCACTCTTGCACAGCGCCTCGCCCCCGCTGCGGGAGCGTGCCGGCTCATACAGGTGGGCAATGCCGCGGTTGCCGATATCGAGGTTCATGATTTTGTCGATGACGTCAAACATAAGCAAACTCCCGAAGTTATGGGGGCGTCCCCGTGAGCTGTTTTCCGCCGGAATGAGATTGCCGCGGCGGCCTGGTAACGGCGTGCCATCCAGGGAGTGCGGAGCTTTAAAGCCGGGCATTCCCGACGCCGCGCGGAGACGCGGCGTGTCTTGTAAATGGAACGTGATTCCATAATAGAGAACATGGAGTTTTTTTGCAAGGATTTTTAGAACATTGTTCCATTTTTTAATTTCAACAGCCTGAAAAGTCGGAGATGAATTTCCTTCGCCTTTTCCGGCTAAGGTTCCGCCCACGATGAGCGCACGCACGGCCACTGCACTCGGGGTGATGGGGTCTTGCGGATGAGGCAGACAGGGCGCGAAAGGCAGAGAGAAAGGGAGCGTGCTGACACGCGGCACAGAGTCGGTCAGGCGCAGGGCCGGTTCCCGGAGAAGGACGGGAATGCACAGTTCAAACAGTCCGACACAGATGCCAGGCGGGAGAACGGAGATGAAGGCAAGCTCTCGCCGTTCGCAGGCAGAGTCAGGACGGTCAGCGCGGCGGAGAGGATAACGCAGGGAAAGAGGCGGAAGAAGATATCCTCTACGCCGGATTCGCTCGAGAGCATCGGCCGCGCCTTCAATACTCCCTGCTTTGTGGTGACGCAGAAAAGTTCCCCGCGGAACAGCATGGAGGACATGATAAAGGCTACCAAGAGGGAGCCGGCAGGGTCTTTCGGATACCCGCCGGAGCGGAATTGTTCTCCCGCATGGCTCTGATCAGGGTATGGAACGCGCGCGGCGATTCTCCCGGCGTGTTCCCTTTAAGTATTTTGCTATTGAACGTATCTGCCAGCCAGAATCTATGCTCCGACCCGCAGGTTTCACGCCTTCGCCGGAGCCGTACGCCGCAAGTGAACTGCGGCGACACCGGAGAAGAGAGGGGCTCGGCGGAGTCTCGCTTCACTCGATTCCGGGAGCACTTTGAAGCGCGTTCCAGGGCATGGCGGGCAACCGGACACAGATTGCTCCATCATGGCGGGAATGCTTTTCTTCTTCGGCGTCAAGGTGCTGGCCATCATGAGCGGGGAGCGTGTCCGTCTTCCCGGATGTGTCCAAAGTTCAGGGAGTCTGGGCATGATCTGCTGGTCAGCCAGTGTGGATGCCGCCTCGCCCCGAAAGGCATCTCCCCCGAGATGGGGAATATGCTGAACGCCGCCATGGAAACAGTCTGCGCGGACAGGAAATTTGCCGAGACTCTGTACAAGCCGGGCTTCCTTTCTCTTCAGGCTTTGAATACAGTTTTTCGTATGGCATATTCCCGTTTTTGTGCAGGTGATGCTGTTTGCACATATGTCTCGTTTTATTTCGATAGTTATTAAATTTTTTTTTCTCTGACCGCCAGAGGGATATTTTTTTATAATGCCTACAGCGCCAATGGTGCGGCCTGCAAAACAAGCATTTTTTCATGGCTGAGACATTTGCGGAAGCGGCTTGCGGTATTGTCAGGCCGGGGGAGGTTGGATATGGCTAAGGGGGGAGAGGGGGAAGCAGGCTGGGAATCCGCAGAGGACTCTCCATGGGAGAGAAGAGTCCCTGAACTTCAACCCGGCGTTGACGGCGGATGTTCCTTTCCGCATATTTTTTTGCATTTTTTTGTCCCTCCGCCAGAGCATTTCGCTCGTGAAATGGTCTATGTCGAGCAGGGCGAGACTCCGCCGCGAGGTCGGACAGCCGCAATTCACTTGCGGCGTTAAGCCTCGGTGGAGGCGTGAAACCTGCGGGCCGGAACACAGGATCTGGCCGGCAGATATTTTCAAACGCAAAATGCCCAGGTGGATGCGCGGGCGGTCCCGTATATGGATGTGCGGAAAGATTTTATGAATTCAATGCGTTCGCCTGAGAAACATAATTTTTACGAAAATTATTTCGTCGCGCGCCAGCCGGTCTTCACCGCGTCGGGAAAATGCTGGGGATATGAATTGCTGTTCCGCAGTCCGGCGAATACGTTCCGGGCGGACTTTTCCTGCGACAGTTTCGCCAGTTCTCAGGTGATCGTAGATGGTCTTCCGATGATTCTGTCTGATATTTCAGCGGGATGCAAGGCGATGATCAATATGTCCACGGATATGCTGCGTGACCGGATATCTCTGGCTCTGCCCAAAGAGCGCTGCGTCATAGAAATTCTGGAAAATGTGGAAGCGGTTCCGGATATTCTGCGGGAACTGGCCTCTCTCAGAGCGCGCGGCTACATTCTGGCTCTTGATGACTATGCCGGGCAGCCGCATCTCAGACAGTTTCTCGATATGGTGGATATTGTCAAGGTGGATTTCCGGGCTGTGACCGATGCGGCGGAGCGTATGGAACTTTGCGCCGCGCTGAAGCTGCTCCGGGGGCAGCCGCGGGTGCTCGCGGAAAAAGTGGAAACCCGTGAAGAATATGAAGTGGCCAAAAAATATGGCTGCAGCCTGTTTCAGGGATATTTTTTTCAGAAGCCGGAACTGGTGGGGGATCGCAAGGTTCCGCTGCATGCGGAAAGCAGACTGCGTCTTCTTCATGCCCTGGCCACGCGCGAGCTCGAGCCGAAAGAGCTCGAGCAACTGATTTCCCGTGATACAGCGCTGTCTTACCGCCTGCTCAAGTTTATCAACTCCGCCGCATGGCCGCCTCATGTTCCAATCCGGACGGTTGCGCACGCCATTGCCTATATGGGGACTTCTCCGCTGAGAAAGTGGCTTATGGCCACCATCATTGCTGACAACCGCAGCAGCGATCTCAAGCTTGAACTGGCCCTGCTGGGCACGACGCGCGGGTATTTCTTCAAATGGCTTGCTTCCGAAGTTCACGGACCGGACGAGGACGATGCCTTCATGCTCGGTCTTTTCTCCACGCTGGAAGCTCTGTATGACGTTCCGTTTGAAAAGCTGCTGGAACGTATTCCGCTTCCTCCGGACATCATGAATGCCCTGTGCTTCAGAGAAGGCCCCCTGAGTTCATGGCTCGGGCTGGCGGAAGCTCTGGAACGCGGGGATCTGCGGCAGGCTTCCGGACTGCTCGCGCGAATAGGCTGCAGCCGTCTGGAGACAGTGTCCGCCAAATATCAGGAAGCTCATGAATTTGCGCAGTATTAGCGCATTTCCTCATCGATATGCTCTATGGAGTCGGGCAGCTGGGCGGGATTCTTCCCTGCGCTCCTCATCCGTAACGCGCTCCGTGCCCGCGGTTACGGGCAGGGGCGCGTTACGTTCCCCTCCGGTATTGCCCAGTTCATTTGCGGTGTGAGGCTCCGGCTTCAGGCGTGAAAGCTGCGGGGCGGAACATGATGACATGCAGGTACACCCGGCAGCATGCTCTGCGGGGCGAAAATCCATGATCAGGCACGGTACGGGAGGTTTTGAACGCATACATGCAAAAAGGCGCAGCCCTGCGGGCTGCGCCTTTACGTCATCCGTCATGCCGGAAAACCGGCGTCGGCATTATTCGCCTTCTTCGGTGGCGGACTGCTTGCCCGCACCCTTGAGGCCGTACATGGTGGTGGAACCGGAAGACCAGTACACCATCTTGTCGTCTTCAACCAGGGCGGTGAGCACTGCCTTGACCTTGCGGGGGCTGGCGCCGGGGAAGAGTTCCAGGAAGTTGTTGAAGTAGAACTTCGTCTTGGAACCGGACTTGGAGTTCAGGAAGTTCAGAACGGTTTCCTTGTCCTCTTCGGTCACGCCGCTGTTGGAAGCCGCTTCATGAGCTTCGGCGCCCTGATAGGCAACCTTGGCCGCTTCGGAGAACTTGAACTGCGTGGACTGGCGCCAGGTATAGTAGGCGGGGTCGCGGAAGTCGTCGATGATGTGGTGCGTGAACTCAAGGTCGGTCAGTTCAAAGAACTTTTCCCAGCCGATGCGTTCCGCCCATTCGCCGAGACGTTCATACTTGTTCGCGTTCCTGGCGTAGACGTCGATGATGTGCTTGATGGTGCTGGTGAGTGTGGGCCAGCGGGGCGGTTCGTTGGGGATGTAGGCCACAACGACTTTCGCCAGCTTGGGCATGCTGATGCGGTTGGACACCTTGCCGCCCACCATCA
>ERZ827088.2031-NODE-2031-length-22496-cov-3.213003_pt1 | contig 22496 bp, 17 predicted proteins | sample MGYA00519922_ERZ827088 | MGnify/ENA primary metagenome ERZ827088 (study PRJEB31778, sample SAMEA3449254) | human gut metagenome | biome: human gut; feature: human-associated habitat; material: faeces | place: United Kingdom | collected 2010/2012 ...
ATGCCGCGTGGATCACCGAAAACGGGAGCAGTGTCTTATTGCGGACACGCTTCGTATGTAAGAGATTAGTCATCGTCATCCTCCATTCGTTTTCTGAGTTCAGCAAGAGTATCTGTCCGTCGATGCTGGACTGTCCGCCGCGCCATGTCCAGCAGCTCCCCGATCTCACGGTCACTCATATCCATGAAGTAGGACAGCAGGATCACGTCGCGCTTCTCCCGCAGGAGCTTGGCCAGCGCCGCCGCAAGGCGGTCATCGTTGACGGGGATGCGGTATCCGCACACTTCAAACTCCACGGGGTGAACGTCCTCGGAGCAAAGCTTCGAAAGAAGCTCCGGGGGCAACTCCGAAAAGTTACACTCCCGCGCTCTGCGGCGCACCTCTGACCGCTGCATATCCGCGTTTTCCTGACGCAGTATCTTCTTGCAACAGCTGTCGAATATGTGCCGGACGCTCTCTTTCTGATTCCAGGGAAGCTTCAAAGCGTCATCCTCCTTTGCTGCCGGGAAAGGGTTCTCTCTTTCCTTCTTACTAAATACTCCGTTTGAAGTGAGCCGTTTTGGCCAACTTTTTGAAAAATTTTTCAAAAAATTTTTCTTCGCATTTTTCACGATGTTGTTACCTCCATTTCGTCATTTTGAAAAAAATCGCAAATGACGGAAACGGAGGGCCCCGGCAGCGAGGGAAAAACGACAGCTTTCGACATAGAAAAAGCGCACAGCCAACACAAAGTTGGTTGTGCGCTTTCTTTCTGCTATGACAGCAGCGGAGGCGCGATGCGCCTCCGCTGCTGCCATATAGAGATGATGCAGAGAAAGTATTGTGATCAGGTTTCCTTGCGCTTGCGGAGCCATGCGGCGGAGCCGAGGAAGCTCACAGCGCCCATGGCAAAGTAGATAGCAACGCCGGGATCGCCGGTGCGACTGGACTGCACCGCACCGCTGCCGCTCAAGGTAAAGGAGCCGGTGGCCACCTTATGTTCCCGATGCCGGACTGCCAGACATCAGGGCATCAGTTTCTCCAGTTCCCCATGGGCTGAGGATTTGCCCAGGTAGAGCGCATAAGCCAACGGGGAAGCTTGCCTAGGAACAGTGCCAGCGCCAGCAGGTCGGCACTGCCGCCGGGACTGAGCCACCGGTCGATGAGCGCCTCGTCCAGCGCCTGTGTCAGTGCGATACGCCGCTCCATTGGCGCGGCCAGAATAGCGGCGCTCTGGACTTTTACAAAGGCTGCCCCCTCCGCACCGCCCCGGTGGTAAAGATTGGTGTCCTCCGTGTGGGCCATCAACCAAAGGAGTGCGGTCAGGGGATCGTGGGCTTGCAGCAGCGCGGCGGCTTTTTGGGCGGTGGGGAAGCCTAACAGCGCTTCCGTGCGTGCTCCGCCCACATTATGACATATCGCCACCGCCGCACCGTGGGTACCTTGAGGCGGTGTCAGCTCCGCGGCCAGCGCGGCGGCATGGGCGAACACGTCACCGCCCTCCGTCAGGCATCGGCCCAGCGCCGCCAGTAGCACTGAAAAGGAATAAAGCGCCCCCTTGTGGGTATTGACACCACCGGTGGCGCAGAACATGGCGGCTTCGGCTTCCCGGCCCGCCGCCTGCAATGCGGCGGCATCCGCGCCGCACAGGCTCAGCGCCGTGATTTGGCGGAACCAAGGCGTCAGCGCATCGATGCTCCGCAGAAACAGGGAAAGATCCATATCGCTGTGGGCGCCGTTGTTGTGTTCGTCCACCAATCCCGGCTTCGGGGTCAGTCGCACCTCCTCCGTCAGTGCCTTTGCCGCCAGGCCGGCCAGATATCCGGCGGCGAAGTCCATCAGAATTTCGCGGGTGCGGTTCACAATGGCGTCCAGCCCATGGGCGCGGCTACGGGAACAGACCGTCACCGGCCCGCCGCAGATGAGGCAGGTGCGCTGCTCGAGGCGAGACAGCTTGTTGCCATCTGTGTCCAGCACATCCAGATCATACAGTCGCCCAACAGGTGTGGCAGTCTCCAACGTCAGACAGGCCGCTTTCAGCGCCGCCGCCGGTCGGTCATAGACAAGCAGGGCTTCGCAGCCAGTGGCAGGCCGGATGATCTCCGCCGCCACCGGCTGGCCCAGCGCGGTGCGCAAGGCTTCCAGTCCCGCGTCGAAAGCCAACTCGATCAGCGGCGAGAACTTCACCGGCCCGGCGATATTCATAGTGAAGGATACCAGCGGCAGGCGATAGGTCCGCAAAAGCCGACGCTGAGCATCCGCCCGCGCGTCACGGGCGCGGAGGATGTCCTCCAAAGTGATGTTGACAATAGGCATAGGTGGTCTCCGGTACAAGTGGTTGGATGTCGGCAAGCCGTCCCTCCGCCAGAAGGCGGCGGACAGCGGTGGCGGAGATGTTCTCCAGACGGGGGATCTCCGTGACGGAAACACCGTAAGTGGGGAGTATTTCCTTCATGCGACGGTTATAGGCAGCAGTGGTGGGAGAGAAGGGCTCCTCGCCGACGAAGCGGCGGGTGATGTGGAGAGCCGGGGCAATGTGCCGGGCAAACAGCGTCAGATCCAGGTCGCACCGGGCATCCTCCGACTGCTCGTCCCGCAGAAAGTAGGCGGGGAAGGTAGAGCGGCTCACTATAAAGTCGCCGCCGGAGCATATGGTCACATTAGGAAGATGTGCCGTACCCTCCCGCACCAGCGACAGCCGATCAGCAGCAGGGAAGGGGCCACCTTCCTCCGCTACCACGAACACCAGCACATGGTCACACTGCGCCGCTGCCGTGGCGATGAGGTGCAAATGCCCTCTGGTGAAGGGGTTCGCATGGCACACCACACAGCCGATAACGCCCTCCTGCCAACGGGGCAGGGACGCCAGAAACCGCACCAGCGCGTCACGCTGGCGGCACAGCATCACCATGTCCGCCGTCTCCGCCACCGGATAGAACCCAAGTGAGCGGAACAGCCGTGCGTTTTGGGGCTTGGTGAACAGAAACGGGTAGAGAACGCCCCGCTTTACCGACTCCTGCACCAGCGCGGAGACGATGCGGGCGCATATGTCCTGTCCCTCGGCATTGGGAGAGACGGCTACCTGACGGATAACCTTGCCGCCCAGTGAGCCGCAGCCCAGCAGGATACCGCCCTCCGTCAGCAAGGCGGTAATATCGGTGTGGCCCTCGTCACGCAGACCACCTTCTGCCAGCAGAGTGGCATAGGCCGTCCCCCACCGGGGAGGGACGGCCTTGCAAAGCAGTAGTTCACGCATCCTCGTCAATCTCGTGCACTACATCGATGATAGTGTTGTCGCGGTACATAACCACGCCCACGATGCGATCCTTGTAGCGGATGGGATCGGGTACACCCACCAGCATCTCGGCCCGCTGCTGCAGCTGTTCGATGGTAAACACATGCAATCCAGCGGCCTCGATCTTCTCCTTCAGATCGGGGCGGCGGGGGTTTACGGCTATACCCTGCTCCGTCACCACCACATCCACCACCTCACCGGGGGTGACCACGGTGTTGACATGTTTGACAATGGTGGGAATACGGCCACGGGTCAGCGGCGCCACCACCACCGACAGGCTGGCGCCCTCGGCGGTGTCGGGATGGCCGCCGATAGCGCCGCGGATCACGCCATCAGAGCCAGTCAGCACGTTGACGTTGAAATCTGTGTCGATCTCCAGTGCGGAGAGGACCACGAAGTCCAGCTGATCCACCGCAGCGCTGATCATATGGCTGGCGTAGTACGTCGCGCCGATCTGGTGGTGGAAATGATTGTTTTTCAGTGAGAGTGCCGCGTCCAAATCGAAGCTCTGGACATCCAGCACGCGTTCGATAAGGCCCTCCTCGTGCATGGCGGTGATCTGTCCGGTGATGCCGCCCAGGGCAAAGCGGCAGTGGATGTGCTGATCCAGCATTTTCTGCCGCAGGAAGCGAGCGGTAGCCAGGGATGCGCCGCCGCTGCCCATCTGCATGGAGAAGCCGTCGTACAGATAGCCTGTGGCCTCAATGATGTTGGCGGCGGTCTTTGCAATCAGCAGCTCCTTGGGATCCTTGGTGTAGCGGGTAGCCCCGGACATGATGCCCTTGGGGTCGCCGATGTCATCGGTGAGCACCACATAGTCCACATCATACTCGGGAATAGCCCAAGGCGCGTTGGGATAGGCCACCAGATGGTTGGTAATGATGATCACATTGTCGGCATATCTGGCATCGGTACGGGCATAGCCCAGTGAGCCGCAGGCAATGCCGTTATCGTCATCCCGACTGTAGCCGTTGGCATTGCCATAGGGGTCGCAGGATGGTGCTCCCAGAAACGCCACGTCGATGTGCAGATCACCGCTGCGGATGGCGCTGGCCCGGCCGCCGTGGGAACGGAACACCACCGGGCAGTCCATAAGGCCACGGGAGATTTCCTCCGCCAACTCACCGCGCAGGCCAGATGTCTCAATATGGGTAATGACCCCATTTTTGATGTGCCGGACAAGAGGCGCATGGACGGAGGTCAGCGAGGAAGCCGCCAGCGTCAGGTTCTTGTATCCCATTTCCGCCAGCTTGTCTACCACCATGTTGATGATGTGGTCTCCGTTACGGAAGTGGTGGTGGAAGCTGATGGTCATGCCGTCTTTCAGCCCCGTACGGCGGATGGCATCTTCCAGCGAAGGCACCACCTTATTTTGCTGGAGATACCGCTCGCGGAAGGTGGCGGTTTTCTTCTCTCTGGCTCCGGCGAATGCACCGTGGTTGCTGATCTCATCGATATGGGGAATCTTGTTCAGTTCTACCATGTTACAGTTCCTCCACTTCATCTGCCTTGTTGCCGGCCTCATACAGCTCAAGCAGCCGCTTGGCCCGGATGACCACAGGCTTGTCGATCATCTTGCCCTTGAGGCTGGCCACGCCGCTGCCCCGTGCGTTGGCATCGGCAATGGCCTCCATGATGGAGCGTGCCTTGTTCAGATCCTTCTCGCTGGGCATGAACACCTTGTGCAGCGGCTCGATCTGACGGGGATTGATAACGGATTTGCCGTCAAAGCCCAGTTTTTTGATGAGGGTGGCTTCGGCGATGAAACCCTCCTCGTCGTTGACGTTGGAAAACACCGTGTCTATCGCGGCGATACCGGCGGCTCGTGCGGCGTTCAGGATCATGCTGCGGGCGAACAGCAGCTCAATACCGTCGCTGCGGGTGGTTTTTAGGTCGGCGACGTAGTCCTCCGCGCCCAGTGCAATACCGATCAAACGGTCACTGGCCTTGGCAATTTCTACGGCGTTGAACACGCCGCTGGCGCTTTCGATGGCGGCCATCATGCCGGTCGTTCCAATGGGGATACCGGCTTCCCGCTCAATGCGTTCGATCATCTGCTCACAGTCGATGACATCCTGCGCATTGTCGGTCTTGGGAAGGCGCACCACCTGTACACCGGCTCGAACAACAGCCTCCAAGTCCTTAACACCCAAGCCGCTGCTCAGGTCATTGATGCGCACCACCGTTTCTTTTGTGCCGAAATGCAGGGTTTTTAGGGCGTTGTACACCAAAAAGCGGGCTGCGTCCTTCTCGGTATAGGCGACGCTGTCCTCCAGGTCGAACATGATGGAGTCCGCGCCGTAGATGTGGGCGTCCCGGATCATACCGGGGTTGTTGCCCGGTACGAACATCATGCTGCGGCGCAAGCGATCCTTCTTATACATTCTGCCGCACCTCCCATGTGTAGTCATGGCATTGCGCTGCGCGGGTCAGGGCAGCGGCCACCCGAGCCCGGACGGTGCAGTCCAGCGCGCCCTTGTCTACGGCGGTGATTACGGCATTCTTCACGCCGTATTCAGCCACCGTCTCCTTGATAACGGAGATGATCTGTTTGCCGAACTGCCGATAAACGCTGCTGGTCAGATCCACCTGTACGCCGCCTGCGTCGGATGGCTCTACGGTGATCATAATGTCGTTGGATTCCATAGTCCCGGCATTGCCGGTGGTAATGAGATTCATATACATCATCTCCTCTGCCTGCTTTTGTTCCTTATTTCTTTCATATACGTATTTAGAACCAGCGGCCCCTGGTCTTCCAGAGGCCGCCGTGCTCGATGCTGCCGCATCAAAATTATAGGGGGAAGGTCTGGTATTCATTTTCGCAGGGGCATCCCTTACAGATATAGGCGACCCCGGCTGTCAGATCATATATGGACGAGGCGATCGTTTTCCAAACCTTGCACTCATCATACTCGCCATGAGGGACATGGCTGCAAACAGCCTCTATGCAATTGGATTCGGGGTAGGTATCCCCCGCTCCGGGGAATCGCTCATGGTTGCACAGAGCCTCACGGATATCAGAAAAGCTCAGCGTACCGTTTCCCTGCTGCAGCAGCCGCCGGAGAACACCGTCCCGGAACTTTGTCCCCTGGTTCGTGCAGACGGCCGCCCCCGCAATCATGTGATTTGCATGGGTAACAATGCCATTTTCCGGTTGCACCTGATAGATCTTTTGCGGGGTTGTTTCCAAATCCACAGCCATGTTTTCCGCGGATGCCAGCATGAAATTGCAGGAAACGCCTCGTTTTGCAGATGTCACGGTATCTACCATCTCCTGGAAACAGCGGCTATTCAATGCCTTACGCCGCACGAAGGTCACAGGCGCGCCAATATCGCCACTGTCATAGATAGACGTCAGGTTGTTGGCACAGAGACCGATCCCGTGGTTGTTCATTCCGTTTCGCACCAGCTGCCCGGCCTCTGTAACACCGATGATATGCGTCCCCTGCAGGTCGTCAATATCTACGATCACCGCATGGCGCTCCACCCATGGGCGGTAGTCCCAGTTTTGCAGCAGGTATACCTTCCCGCCGCTGGCCTCTTTCAGGATGGCGCCCGTCGTACATTCCTGCAGCTTGAGCTTGAGGATCTCATAGCGGCAATTCAGTGCCATGATCTCATCCACGGCAACGCCGCTGCCCTCCGCGATTCCGAGCATTTCCTGGAATTCCTCCGGATAGTGTTCGTTCACGAAGTCCGTATAATAATGGCTCCGCTTCACCACGGCATCCCACGACTGGTCTACCGACTTCTGAAATTGCCGGTGGTATCCCTCGATCGCCCGGCGGATCAACGCTTCGGCCTGCTGTCCATACTGGACACCCCGGGCAAATGGGTCGCTTCCACGCAGCTTAACGCAAAGGAACTGGTCAGTTTGTGCCATCACTATTGCCTCCTGCCTGTACCTTTTTTCTGCGCTGGATTGTATTTTTGATCATCGGCCAAAACAGCATGATAACGGCAACAGCCAAAAGCACCAGCGCCAGTGGGCGGGTAAATAGCGATAAGGCATCACCCTTAAAGGTCATGATGGCTGTCCGGAAGTTCAGTTCAACGGTCGGTCCCAGCACATATCCCAGCGTCAGGGGCGCTATGGGAATATCCACCTGCTGGAACACATAGCCGAGAACGCCCATAGCAAAGAATACCCAAATGTCGAACACGCGGTTGTTTGTGGTAAGCGCGCCTATCAGGCACATCAGCAGAATCACCGGCATCATGTAATTCATGGGCGTAGAGAGGATCTTGATAAAGTACTTCAAGAACAGAAGATACATCACATACATGGCGATACACGCCAGAATGTACGCAAAGTAGATGGTGCCGATCACTTCGGGGTTGCTGCTGAAGAGCGATGCGCCAGGTGCCAGGCCGTGTACGATAAGGCCGCTCATCAGCATCGCCGTAATCGTGTCGCCGGGGATGCCCAACGTCATCATAGGAATCAACGCGCCGCCGCACACCGCATTATTGGCACTTTCCGGTGCGACGATACCCTCCGCACAGCCGGTGCCGAACTTCTCCGGCTCCTTGGAGGAATTCTTTGCCTGATTATATGCCACCAGTGCGGCCGTGCTTTGACCCACGCCCGGCAGCACGCCAATCAGCGTACCAATAACAGAGGAAACGCAGAGGGTTTTCTTCAAGCCTTTGAATGCGCCCTTGCGAGGCAGGACAGTTTTGCGCTCATCGCTGCCCACCTGCTTCATGGGTTTGCCGAGGTTCTTTAACTGCGAGAGGATCTCACCCAGTGCAAACAGACCCATCAGAACCGTCATCTCGCCGAAACCACCACTCAAGCGCCACCAGCCAAAGGTGAAGCGCTCCAGCGAGGACAGCTTATCCATGCCGATCATCGCCAGCATCATGCCGATAATAGCGCTGATCAGTCCCTTGATCATATCATCGCTGCACAAGGAGATGACCACCGCAAGGCCCATAATGCCCAATGCGAAGTACTCCCATGCTCCAAACATCAAGCCAAAGCGAGCCAGCTTTGTGGCCACAAAAATCATGACCACACCGCTGAACAGGCCGCCGATCAGGCTGGCCGTTGCGCCGTAACTCAACGCCCTATAAGGATGTCCGTTTCTTGCCATGGGTGAGCCATCGAAGCATGTGACGATGGCAGCGGCATTTCCGGGGATATTCAGCATAATGGAGGCGATTAAGCCGCCGGATACGCCGCCCACATAAATACCGATCAAAACAGTAATGCCCTGCGTAGGGGACATTGCGAAGGTAAATGGCAGCATCAGCGAAACGCCAAGGGCGCCGGTAAGGCCCGGGATCGCGCCGAATACAATGCCGCCAAAAACACCTATGAGAAAATAGAGGATAGTCAGCGGATCTTCAAAAATAGCTGCCGCACCGCTGAAAACAAGGCTTAATGCAGACATATACTCTCCTCCTGGAGTTTTGAATAGGGTTTGCAGACCTCTTCATAAAAGCTGCCGCAGGGCCGGGAGGCGGCACTCCACACGGGGACAAATGCGCTCCCCGGCCCGACAGCTCATGGGTTCTGTCTCACAGCTTAGTCGTTGGCGTGCAGTCTGGCATAGATCTCCTGATAGACACCATAGTAGTACTCGCCGTAATCATGCATCTCTTCGTTGGTCATCCAGTTGGGGTTCTGCCCCAGCTCAAGCAGCTTCGCCTGAGTATCCGCATCATTCAGGCACTCATGCAGCTTCTCCGTCAGAATGTCCACGATCTCCTGAGGCGTGTCGGGATGGATGTCCCAGCAGCGGGTCAGACCCACCTGCAGGTCGCAGCCGACCTCCTTGAGCGTGGGGACCTCGGGCCAGAAATCAAGGCGCTCGCTGGAGCCGACGGCCAAGGCCTTCAATTCGCCGGAAGAAACGCTGTTCTTGGCGCCGGAGGCGAAGGAGCAGAAAACATCAGCATGACCGCCCAAAACAGCCGCACGGCTCTTGGAGGCATCATCATAGGGAACATAGTTGAACTCGCACCCGGCAACAGACCACAGGTTTTCCGAGTTCATCTGATTGAAGCCGCCGGCGCCCACAGCCGCCCAGTTCAGCTCACCGGGATGCTCCTTGGCATAGGCGAACAGCTCCTCGATGGTGTTAAAGGGGGAATCTGCCGCAACGGAAATGCACAGAGGGTCATACACAAAGCAGCCAAGATAGGTAAACTGCTTGTAGTAATCCTCGTTGAGCTGGCCGGACACAAAGCCGGAGGCCATCACCTCGGGAGAGTGCATAAACAGGGTGTAGCCGTCTGCGTTGCCGGAGTCCTTCATGTACTCGATGGTGGCCGCAGAGTCACCGGACGTGTTCTGGATCACAACAGTCCAGCCAAACATATCGTGCAGGCGGGTCGCGATCGTGCGGGCAGTCAGGTCGTGCTCACCGCCCGCAGAAAACGGGACGATGACGGTAATGGGCTTTTCCGGATAGTTGTCAGTCTCTGCGCCATCGGACGTATCGTCCTTGGCGTTGCCACAGGCTACCAATGACAAACTCATGAGCAGCGTGAGGACAAGTGCAAGAATTCGTTTCATTTCATTTTCCGTCCTTTTATAATTATATTTTTGGGTCTGCATCCACAGACAGGGAATACTTTTTTGCGCGTTACTTAAAGATACCCGCCGGCAAGCGAACACCCAGAGCCATGGAAAACAGGCAGTACACGGCAGCGACCGTAATAACGGTAATCAGCAGACATATCAGCACCTGTTTCAGCAATTCCTTTCCCCGCAGCTTTCCCTTGGCCTCAAGGGTGAAGAACAGCAGCAGGCTCAGAAGCATCAGCACAGAAGAAACGATAAAGCCCAGCGTTTCCAGCAGTGCAATATACAGCGCGATGATCACCACAGTTACCAGCACACGCTTTGTTACGATCTTCGGAGCCGGCTCGGAGGGCCTTTTCCGCAGGCTGCGCACGATCAAGGCTACTGACAGAATGCCTAAAATGCCTGTCCACAGCAAAATGTATGTATCTGCGCGAGCCAAGAAGTATTTTGCGGATGCGTCCTGCATGATGTACGCGTACACAAAGCTGACCACGCTGAACACCAACAGCACAATACCCAAGATAAGATCCTGTATCCACTTTTTCATAGCGCACCTCTCAAGCGTTGTTCTCTATGATATATCGGGCAATTTCCTTCCCTGTCGCTATCCAGATGTTTTTTCTGGAGAGCTTTTCCAAAACCGTGCGCAGCATGAACATCCGCCCGGGAGAACCAATCGTCTGCGGCGTGACGGACAGTACATAGCAGTATCCGCCGTCATAGGAAGCCTCCAGCTCCCGAAGCCAGTTGTCCAAAACCTCGTCATAAATCGCCACACGGTCATTGCCGGCGGGATAGCTGTCGCCCCACGCCAGATAGGGGAAATCAAGAAGCTCCCATCGGGTGGGAATCTCTACCATGTCCGTTTTCTTCCCATCCAGCTCGACACGGTAGGGGATATCGTGGTCGAAGAAGGAGTTATCGTAGAGAAAACCCTTGTCACAGATGACAGAGAGTGTCTCTTCTGTGCAACCCCCTTCCGGCAACCGGAATCCCAACGGTTTTTCCCCGGTCATACGCTCCAGTACCGTAATGCCCTTTTCGAGGATCTTCTCCTGCTCTTCTACAGGCAGCTTAGCGAAGTTCTCGTGGCGGTACCCGTGCAGTGCGATCTCGTGACCTGCATCGGAAACCCGCTTGAGCACCTGCGGATATATTTCTGCGAAAAGGCCAGGGGCAAAGAATGTTGCCTTGATGCCGAATTCCTCCAACAATGACAGGATCCTATCCACGCCGCGCTTAGGGCCGTACTCACCCATTGAGCGGTGCTTCGGGGTGTCGTACTTCTTTTCGTCCATTGCCAGCCAAATAAACTCGGCATCCAGCATGACGCATAGCATGGCCGCTGACTGTTTACCGTGCGGCCAAATCATTTCCGGTTTCATGTGTCGGCCTCCTCAATAGTTTGCACGCCACCACTCGGCGATTTCTTTTCCTGTGGCGAACCATACATCGCCCTTGTCCAGCATATAGTCAAGCAACTCCTCCAGCATATATGCCCGACCGGGGATCCCGGTGATCTGCGGGTGCAGCATAAATGTCATGCAGCCGCCTTCGCTGTAATATCCGTCAAACTCATGCTTCCAGTTGGAGAGCACACCACGGTAGCTGGATATACGGCTCTGACCTTTCGGCTGAGGCGGATCATAACTGTAAACAAAGAAAGGATAATCATCCAGCTCCCAGCGTGCGGGGATCTCGATGAAATCGGACTCCTGTCCGTGGAACACCGTCCGATAGGGACGGTCATCACCTCGCATGGAACTGGAGTAGGAAAAGCCCAGCTGCTCATGCCATATTTGCGGCGCATCCATCTGAAAATCGCTGGAGGTTGCCACATAGCCTACCGCGCGCTTCCCGATCAGGCGCTGGAATGTATCCTGTGCACGGTTGACCACATCGATCCACTCCTCCGTAGAGCGATCCGTATACATATGCTCTTCATGGTCGAATCCATGAAAGCCGATCTCATACCCACAGGCATCGATCTTCTTCACCATTTCGGGGTATCGCTCTGCGATTTGGCCCGGAATAAAGTAGGAGCAGGGTATCCCCTTTCGCTGGGTAAGTTCCAGCAGCCGGTCAACGGCCCGCGTGGGTCCGTATTTGCCGTAGGAAACGCGTCGTGGAGATGGGGCTTGCGGATTTCTGTTGTACAGTGATTCGCCGTCTACATGGATTGTAAGTAGAACAGCGCATTTTGCGTGATTTGGCCAGCGAATGGTTTCTTTTGCCGCTTGAAACATGGTGACCTTTTCCCTCCTGCCTTTGTCAAATTGCACATACTTTGTATGTCACAGTCTATCATGAGGTGTCTTTTTTGTCCAATACCAAAGTCTATATGGGAGATATAACAAAAACCGCATATCTGTCTTGCAGACGCACATTCTCTGTGCTATCATACTATCCAGAGTAGAACTATCCATGCTGGAGGATCATCATGCCTTATTCAAAATATCAGTATGTTGCAAAGGTCGCAGAGCTACAAAGCATATCGAAGGCAGCTGCTAAATTGTTTATCTCTCAGCCGGCGCTTACCCGGATTATCCTGAACATTGAAACGGAGTTAGGAACCACACTTTTCAATCGTTCCGTCCTTCCCATTCAATTGACCTACGCTGGAAAGCGATATTTGGAAGAGGCTCGACGTATTTGGGAGATCGACGAATCCTTTCGGCGAGAGTTGCAGGAGATCTCCGAACTTAAGCGCGGTGTCTTGAATATCGGAATAAACTATGCAGCCGGGGCACTTTGGTTGCCGCTCATTTTGCCAGAATTTCACCGGGAATATCCAGCTGTCACCATAAACTTGACGCAGCGCAGCTCCATGCTATTTGAGCTGGATCTGCTGCGCGGTAATATTGATTTAGCCTTTACCACACAGACAGATGCATCCGCAAACCTTACATATGAATATCTGTCCTCAGCTCGGATCCTGGCTTTCATTTACAGAGACCACCCCATCCTCCGCGGCATGAATATTGACGACAACGGCGTTGACAATCTTCTGACCTTGCCTCCGCAGCTTTTTGACGGACAGGACTTTGTGCTGCTGCACTCCGCAGACGGGTTTGGACACACTGTGGAGAAAATGATGGAGAATTTAAACATCCACCCGGCACACATCATGTACGTGCCGGATATCGTGTCCTGCTGCCGCTTAGCTGCTGCCGGGATGGGCATTACATTTGCAACGCCATATGCCACGCACTACACATTGCCGGGTGCTGTGCCGGTCATTGCCGGAGTGTCGACCAGCGTTGCCTATGAACACAATGCCATCGCCTTTTCAAAGAAAAAAGAGCTGAATACGATTGAGAAGCGCTTCATCTCCCTTGCACGGGCAAAGATCTCGGATTCTCCGAGCTTGCATCCGCTGACGGGAGCACAGTGGCAACAGCTTCGAGACGAGAAACACGAGATGAACGGAGGCTGGATCTGACCCTTCTGTCAAGTGGTTTTTAGATATTTTTTTGAAAAATCCCCAAAGCACATAGTTGCGAGTAAAGTCAATCAGGCAATATCCGTTTTCTGCAAAGCCATTGCTTCTTCTGCAATCAGAGCCTTTACAATCTCCTCCTACGTGTGCTTTGCGCTCTCTGCGGGCATTGCGTTGACAACGAAAATCGTACCGCTAATTTTCTCCACAAAAAATCCGGTTTTCATATCCACCGCGGTCATCACCTCCCTCCGTAAAAATATGGGCGTCCGTTTCCAAATGCCCATTCTCTCTTGAGATAGCTCGGCATACGGGGGGCACAGCTGGCACCTCCTTTTTGCTGCCTAATTGCCGATTTGATCCCGAAACGCAGAAACGCCCAAAATCGCCCTGACCCCACTGTATGGGTTCAGGGCGATTTTGGGCGTTTTCCTTCGATATGAACGACTTTGTTTTGACGGCGGTTCCTTTACCGTCCGTCATTTAAAAGCCGCCGTTTGTCGCTTTCGGGTAACAATAAATATTTCACCCCTCGCGAATCCCCCCGCTCTTGCCCTCGTCCTCCGTCACTATGTACAATCCAGCCCCCATCTTCTTGACAGATCCAGCATGGCAAAGCAAAATCTTTCCCACCGTGCCAATGTTATCTGTGACGGGTCGCCCTCACGGATACGCATGATTCTTCGTATCTCCTTGGGGATCACCACGCGGCCGAGGTCGTCGATACGGCGCACAATGCCAGTTGCCTTCATATATGAATGTCCTCCAGTTCATGCAATTTTTGTACGGATAGTGTTCGCCTCCCATGGGAGGAATATACATCGCCGAAAAACAGCGGGACAATCCCGCTTTTCTGTGATACAATGGACGCAAAGCGAGGTATGCACTATGGAATTATGGAAATTACTGGATATCCGCCCCGGCCTGACGGCGGTGATCGGCAGCGGCGGCAAGACCTCCCTCCTGCGCGTTCTGGCGCAGGAGCTGTCCCGCCGCGGCTCGGTGCTGCTGGCCACCACCACCCACATCATGCGCCCGGACTGGTGTCCCTTTGCCGAAACGGAAGCGGCGCTGCGCGCGGCCTTTGCCCGCAGCCCCATCGCCTGCGCCGGTGCCTTTACCCCGGAGGGCAAGCTCACTGCGCCGGACTTCCCCGGCTGGCAGACCGCCGCCGATTTCGTGCTGGTGGAGGCCGACGGCTCCCGGCGGCTGCCCGCCAAGGCACACGCCCCGTGGGAACCGGTGCTTCCGCCGGAGCGCCGCCGCACCGTCTGTGTGTTCGGCGCTTCCGCGCTGGGAAAGCCCATCCGGGACGCCGCCCACCGTCCTGAGCTGTACGCGCCGCTGGCGGCAGCCTCCCCGGACGCGGTCATCACCCCAGTCATGGCCGCCCGCGTGCTGGCCGCAGAGGGCGGCTTCGACGTGCTGTTCATCAATCAGGCGGACGTGCTGACCGGCGCCGCCGCGCAGCTGCGTCCCTTTGCCGACGTCCTGCCCTGCCCGGTGGTATACGGCTCGCTGGCGCGCGGCGCATGGCGCAGTCTTTGACTCCTGATCCATCCCGATCCCGATACAGCAAAAGCACAGGGCGCGGCATAAGCCGCGCCCTGTCAGCTTGTCGAAAAAGTCCATCCGGACTTTTTCGACAAGCTGCCTGCAAAATCGCAAAATAAAAAACTGCATTTTATTTTGCGATTTTGGTCGCTGCGGCGGGTGATTGAACGCGAAAGGGAACCCTGACGGTTCCCTTTCACACTATCCTTCCCGGATCACCCCCGTACCCCCAGCGCCGGGCGGGGACGGGGCACGCCGGGCGGGGACGTCGGCCGTCGGACGCGACAGCGGCCGTCGGCCGTCGGCCACGACCGGCGGGACACGGCCACGACCGGCACGGCGCTGATCGGAGCACCACCGAAAAGGAGCAGGGATTTCCACCGACAGGACGAAGCGCCGCCGCCACCTTCCCCCCGATTCAATACAGGGGCGGCGGCGCGAGACGCAAGCCGGGCGACCCCCGCAAGCCCGGCGCGCAGGCGCGCCCGGCCGTCAGGCGGCCGGGACGCCGGAGATTCAATAGCGCGGCGGCTGGGGGGCGCGTCAGCCCGGCCACCGCACCAAAAAAACCAAACAGGCCGGAGGGGGGGAGCCGCCGCGCCACAACTTCTGATGCGTGACGCACCATTCATCCCTGCGACTGCCAACGAAAAAAAGGGAGAGGGGCAGCCCCTCACCCTTCCCACGGGTACCATTCTTCCCCCCGTTCGGCGTAGTAGTCGGAGACATACCGGACACATTCCAGTTCCATTGATTCTATCAGCCACCGCCGGACATTCCACTTTTCCACCGAAGCATTCCCCAGCAGCGACCGGTCGAACATATCCGGGGACGAATAGAAGAAGTCCCCGTGTGCCGCAGCATGGCACCGCCAACACAGCGTTATGAGGTTCATGGGATGATCTGCCCCACCTTCCCCGCGCGGCTTGACGTGATGAATCTGCAAACCATCCGTCGAATCGCACAGAGCGCACCGGAAACCATCCCTTTCGTATACCGCCCGCCGGGTCTTGTTGTCGATGCTGGCACCCATATTCCGTTTCATGTCTTTGTACCGTCCTTTCTGCCGTCTCGCGGCACGACAGGACATCACGGCAGGGCAAGGGCGGGGGCGTGCCCCCGCTCTGTATCACCCTTGCCGCCGTGATATACTGGGAGTGCGCGAGAGGGCATGACAGGGACTTCCGCTGTCGCTGTCGCTCCCCGGCGCTCTCTCAATGCATCACGAATTCCGCTTGAAACATACGAAATTTCGCTAATACCACGCATTCAAATATAATTTTTGCCCATGCATTTCAGCTGAAATTAACTTAGAATCACAAGATTCTTGTAAAACATTTGTTCGAATCACAAGATTCTTGTGATTCCAGTATCTTCCATGTAGTAGTCTGCCCGCAAGGGCATACCGAAACAACGTGCTTCTGTTGGCGAAAGGGAACCCTGACGGTTCCCTTTCACACTATCCTTCCCTCCGATATGCGTGACCGTGCAGGTTTATCGACAGGCTGGCAGGGCGCGGCATAAGCCGCGCCCTGTGCTCTTATTTTTCAGTTCTCAGAACTCTTTCCGGCGCTTCCGTGCCACCAGTGCGGTGCCGGTATAGCTGCTCAGTGCCATGGCCAGATACACCAGCGCTCCGGCGTCCGCCGTCTTGGGCGCGGTCATCACGCCGCCGACGGTGAACTCCGTCGTCACCTCGCCGCTCTCCGTCATCACGGTCATGGTGTACTTGCCCGGCGCCAGCGTCTGCAGATACGCGGCCTTCAGATAGATCTCCGTGCCGCCGTTCTCCTCCGCGATATAGTTCCCGGCGCCGATGGTCTTGCCGTTCACCTTCACGCCCTTGAAGCTGCCGTAGCCGGTGCTGGCGCGGAACGTCAGGCCGTAGATGCCGCCGCTGTAATCCGTGGCGCTTTTGGCCTCGTCCGCCGTCAGGATGGGCTGGATGTCCGGCGTGCTGACAGAGGACGAATGACGCGGCTGCTTGGGGATCTCCGTGCCCTCGCTGCGCTTGTCGCCGCAGACGGTGCACTCCTCGTGCTTCAGGCCTGTGGCCTCGGTGGTGGCCTCCTGGTCGATGACCCACCGGTAATCGTGAGGCAGCAGGTCGCCGTAGGTGTGGCCGCAGATATCGCACACCGCCAGCGCCGTGCAGGTAGCCGTGCCGCCGGTATGGGTGCAGCCGTAGCCGCACTCGGTGCACACGCTCCCGTCATTCCAGCTGTGGTTCGCCTCGGCACCCGCCGCCGCGCCGCAGCACAGATAAAACGCCTGATGCGTCTCCGCGGTCTGCACCCAGCGGATGCCGCCGGTGTGGTTGCTGGCATCAAGCTCGCCGTAGGGCTGCCCGCACACGTCGCACACCGCCTTATGCTGGCAGTCCGCCGTGCCGCCGGTATGGGCTTCCTGGTTGCTCATGGGCGTGCCGCAGGTGGCGCAGGCCGTCCAGTGACCGTCCGCGTTGTACCTGTAGGTGCTGTCGGCCACATGTGCCGCCAGCTCGCCGTAGGATTCGCCGCACACGCTGCACACCGCCTGTGCCGTGCAGGTAGCCGTGCCGCCGGTGTGGTTCTCCCACTCCGTCTTATAGCCGCAGCTCTCGCACTTCACCTGATGCTGCGTCTCGTTGACGTTCTTTGTCAGGCTGTGCGCCGTCACGCCGGTCTTATAGCCGCAGCCGCTGCACTCCTGCCAGTGGTTCTGCGTGTCGAACTTATCCGTCCACGCATGCGCCGTCACGTCTGTCTTATAGCCGCAGGCGCACGCGTCCCAGTGACCGTCCGCGCTGCTCTTACTCTCCATGCTGTGGTCGGTCTTATCGGTAGCATAGCCGCACTCACACTCCTGCCAGTGCCCCGCCGTGTCGTACTTGCTCGTCAGCTCATGCGCCGTCTCGCCGGTCTTATAGCCGCAGACGCACTCCTGCCAGTGCTGGCTCTCGTTGTGCTTCGCCGTCAGACTGTGCTTGTCGTGGTGCGTTTCCGCGCCGCAGGCGCAGACCGCCCAATGCCCGTTGCCGTCAAATTTCTTGTCCGTATAGCTGTGCGCCGCTATACCCGTCTTGGCGCCGCACACCGTGCACTGGTACCAGTGATTCGCCTCGTCGCCGACAAGCGTCTCGCCGTACACGTGCTCAACGCATTGATAAGCCTTCACCGTCACCTGCGCAGGGCTGCTGGTATCATGGTTCTTATCCGCCTTGTAGCGCACCTCAAACACGGTGTCCACAGGGTAGCCGTTCTCCGTGTTCAGCGTCACGTCCACCGTATTGCCGGTGGCCGCTGTCCACGTATCGCTGCCCTTCACCCGGTACTCCATATCGGTGCCCAGACCGGTCAGCTGACCCGTGGTCGGATGCTCCTTCGTCGCCGCCACGCCGGTCACGCCGGCGGGCGCTTTCATATCCGCCGGGGTGATGGTGAACGTCCATCCCCCGTCCTTGTCCGTCACCGTGGTGGCGTTGAAGTTGGGGTCATCCGGCACATCGATATACAGCGTGTAGGTGCCCACGTCCACAGGCTCCGTCACGAAGGTGTTGGTGTCTCCCACCTTATATTTCAGCGTGAGCTTGTTGTTGGAATTGGCGAACGCCAGCCGGTGTCCAAAGGGGGATTCCGGCCACGCAAACCTTATCTCATAGGTCTGCGCCTTGCCGGTATAGTCCGTCTCGTAGGGCGGGCAGGAAATGACCTCAAAATCGCTGGCCGTTGCCGTTCTCCTGGCGATGGTGACCGTCAGGGTCACAGGCTCGGTTCCGCCGCCCACCCATGTATAGCCGTCCTCCGGCTTGACCTTCACCGTGTAGGTGCCGGGATCGCAGTACGTCCTGCTGCCCTGAACGGTCTTATAGTGGGCATCATAGTAATCAATATCCCCTTCAAAGATGAAGTAGTAACGGTTTCTATACACCATGTCCGTTCTGGGCACGGGAACCGTCACAACGCCCGTGTACCGGGGCACCGTCACCGTAGCGGCTTCGGACACCTTCTGTGTCTCCGTGTCTCTGTACCGCACATAGTACACCGTGTCCTTGTAAATGGGGCTGTTCGCCGATTTCTTGTCCAGCGGCACGCGGGTAGTGCCGTAGCTGCACTGCGTCCACGTTTTCCCGTCCTTGCTGTACTCCATCAGGCTGCTGGTGCCGGTGATGAAGCCGTAGGCGGTGTCGCTCTCGTAGGGCATCCTGACCCCCAGACCCGTAGGCGCGCCCGGCGCGTCCTTCGCCGTGGCATCGGGCAGCCACAGCTCCAGTTCCTTCGTCAGCTTGCTGTCATAGCCGGAGAGCTGCACCCTCGTGTTGCTGTACCAGCTTGCGCTCAGCGGGCTGTTCATGTCCTTTATCGCGTCCTTGTAGCTCTTCGGGAGGTAGTGGTCGCCATCCGGCGCTATCTCGAAATACGGGATATTCGTCACGCTCTCGAACGTCAGCGTCTTGCCGTCCTCCGACAGCACGCCGCCGTATTTGTTCACGCTGACCTTCATGCCCTCGCCCAGATGGATGGTCGCTTTGTACTGGGCTTCCCTCACGTACAGGTAGCCGTTGTCGGACACGATCTCAAGGCCGTCCTTGTCCGAGAAGAAGAACCCGTCATTGGCGTTGTCATTGGTGATCTGTATTTTGGAATAGGGATAATCCTTCGTAGTGATGCCAATGCACTCGCCATTCAGCTTCAGATTTGCGGCGCTGAATTTATAGCCGCTGCCCAGATACAGGTTATCGTCCTTATTTTTATTGGTAGAGTTATCGATGGTGCTGGTATTGTCGTAGATCTTCACCTGACCGATCAGCTTCACGTAATTGCTGCGGACGCACACACCGCCGCCGCCGGAAAGGGTATCGCTGCCGATCTTCGCCTCGTTGTCATGGATCTCGACCTTGCTGCTGCTCGTAGTGCCGATAGACAGCGTACCCTTGGTAAAGATACCGGCGCCCTCGCCATCAAGCCCGTTACTGCGCGCCGAGCTGATATTATCCTTGATAATGCCGTTTTCTATCTTCGCCGTGGCGCCGCTGGCGTTGTACAGGCCTCCGCCGTTGCCGCAGGCGTCCGCGTCGCCCAAACCATCCGTCCGGTCTTTATAGTTCAGCGCCTTGTTGCCGGTGAGGGTACCGTTCTCCATGGTGAAGGTGCCGGTGTTGTATACACCGCCGCCGCCCTGGGTGCCGTCGTCGCTGAAGGGCACCACCGTGTTGTTGCTGATAGTGCCGTTCTCCATGATGAACGTGCCCTTGTTGAGCACACCACCGCCGCCGTAGTCGGTGCTGTTACTGTAGGTGGATTCGCCCAGAAGCGTCACGGTGTTGCGGGTGATGGTGCCATCGTACATGGTGAACTTACCCGTGGTGTATACATACACACCGCCGCCGCCCTGAAAGACCGCGGTATTATCGCTGATCTCGCCCCGGTACAGGTTGAATGTGCCCCTCATATCGACAAACACACCGCCGCCGGCGCCGTAGCCGCTTTCCTTCTTGAGTCCAGCGGTGTTGCCGGTGATCTTGCCGCCGTACATGTTGAACGTTCCGCTGGTAATAGCTACACCGCCGGCGCTGTCGTTGCAGAAATTGCCGGTGATGCTGCCGCCCCACAGATTAAAGGTGGCGGTGGTGCTGGAGCTGCCGTAGCCGATATCCACGGCTCTGCCCGTAGTCTGCCTGCCCAATCTATCCTCGCCGTGAGTCACCTTGCCGGTGGTCTTGCAGTCTGTCAGGTCGAAGGTAGCGCCGCTGTTCACCTCGATCATGCTGCGCGCGTTATTGTTTTTGCCGATGATGCTGTGTCCGTTCAGGCACAGCTTCACGCCGCTCACAGGCTGCCAGACGTAGTCGCTGATGGAATTATTAAATTCCACTTCCACGTCGTTCAGCAGGTAATAGTTGCCCGCCGTGGTGATGGCCTTCAGGCTGCTGACGCCCGTCCATGCCGTCTTATCGTTGTGGGTAAAGTGGCTGCTGTCGGCTGCATAGTGACCCACGCACACGCAGTGGGTGTGGGCGCCGTCCTCCGCGCCCTTCATCCACAGGCCGCCGCTGCCGGATGTCAGCGCATACGCCGCGTTGTCGCTGTGGAAAGCCGCCTGCATAGTGGGATAGGTATGCTTCACCACAAGGCTGGGGACGATCTCCGCGCTGACGCCGATGTAGCTCTTGGCGGCGTCAAAGGTACCGTACTGCACGGCGCAGGGGTTCGCGCTGGTGTCGGTCGTCCGGCTGCTATACCGGCTGTCGAAAAGAGCCACGCTCACATTGTTGGTCGTACCGTCGGACAGCTTGTTGTTCTCGATACGGATGACGCCGCTTCTGTCGCTCGCCGTGCGGTCGCCGATGACGAAACCATAATTACTGCCCTGTGCTTCATCCTGCTGGATATAGGGATAGCTTTCGTTATACACACCACCGCCGCCCCTGGCCGCCGTGTTGCCGGTGATGGTGCCGCCATGCATAATAAAGCTGCCGGCATCGCAGTATACGCCGCCGCCGTAACCGGCGGTAGCGTTATTCCGGATAACGCTGCCCGCCTCCATGGTCAGCACGCCGCCTGCCACATACACCGTACCCTCGTATGTGCCGGTATTCACATGGTTCTGGATGACAGCGCCGTCCTTCAGCGTCAGGAACCCATTACTGCTCAGCGAAACGACCGGCTCGCTGGCCTTCACGTTGTTGCCGTCCACCGTGATGTTCTCCAGCGTCAGTCTGGCCTTGTTGCTCTCTAAGGCGCCAAACGAGCTATTAAGGCGAAACATCCTGCCGCTGGTAAAGCTTTCGGCGCGCTTCAGGGTGCCGCCCGTAATGGTGATGTTGGCTTTCTCGGGGATCACCAGTGTTTCCGTGACCTCGATGGTGCCCGTCACCTCAATCGTCCGTGTTCCACCATAGCTGAGCTGCCTCTTCAGGCCATCTAAGGTGCCGACCGAATATGACCATGCCCACGCCGTTGTCGGCAGCAAGCTCACCGCCAGCACCAGCGCCATGGCCATGCTGACCAGTCGCTTTTTCCACATAATATTGCCCTCCTCGTTGTGTTGCTCTCTTTCTGCGTTTTGCGGCGCGTCCCGCCGCCGTTCGTCATCGCGCAGTATACCAGCTTCTTTCGTTTTTCGGCAGCCATCGCCGCCAAATGCGTCCCGCCCGCCCTGAAATGCAAAAAGGGGCGGCTTCCGCCGCCCCGATTCCAGTATTTTCCTGTACAGCCCCCGTCCCATTGTAGGGGATGGCGTCCTCGATGTCCCTCTTTCTGTAGGGCGGGACCCATGTGTCCCGCCGCAGGGTGCGCGGTGGCTCCGGCGGGGCGATGTGGGCATCTCCCCCTACGAAATCGCAAGGGGTTCGTGCAACGCGGGACGTCGGGGACGCCGTCCCCTACGGGTGGTATGCCGCACATACCGGCATGGTGGGCGCGTCCCATCGCGCAAAAAAAGAAAGCCCTTGCGGGCTTTCTTTTTTGCTATTTCATGCTCTCCATGGCCTTTTCCGCGAAGCTGTTGTCCACCAGCGCGGCAAAGTCCACCCACTGCGCCTTCGTCAGCTCGCCGGCCTCGGTCATCACCGTTTCCAGCCGCTCCAGCGCCGAGCGCGCCATCATGGGCGCGGCGTTCCACGCGTCGATCTGCCGGTGACGGGCGGTGACGGCCTCCAGCGTATCCAGATCGGTGTCCGGGAACTGGTCGATGATGGCCTCCGCCACCTC
>ERZ827088.2033-NODE-2033-length-22473-cov-31.762155_pt1 | contig 22473 bp, 20 predicted proteins | sample MGYA00519922_ERZ827088 | MGnify/ENA primary metagenome ERZ827088 (study PRJEB31778, sample SAMEA3449254) | human gut metagenome | biome: human gut; feature: human-associated habitat; material: faeces | place: United Kingdom | collected 2010/2012 ...
AGAGTCCGGACTCCAGTAACCATTAGTTCTTGGACACCAAAACATGAGGGGACTATCCGGATGCTTGTTGTGCTCATCTATGAGCAAAGCAACAGTATTCTCTGGAAGAGCTATTGTTCGAATCGAATTCTCAGTCTTCGGTACAGAAATGCACAACTCTCCCCCAGAACGAGTGAGCTGCTTGTTAACCGTCAGCATTCGTGTTTCCGGATTCAAGTCGGCCCACTCCAGGCCAAGTAATTCTCCCCGTCGAAGCCCACTTGTCAATTCCAAATAGAAAAGCGCATAGACCCCAAGTCGCTTTGCCTCATCCAGATATGCACCTATCTTGTCCTGCGGCAGGACGTGCATTTCTTTCTTTTCACGCTTTGGAATTTTGCAGTTATCGCAAGGGTTGAAGGGAATAATCCGCTCCTTAACTGCCTGTTTCAGAGCGCCGCTCAATACCGCATGAATGTGCTTCACGGTGCTTGCGGACAATGGCTCATATTTCCGATTTCCATGGTTGTCTAAGCGGCCCTGTGCGTGCAGATCATTGTAGAAGCGCTGAATCTGGATTGAGCTGAGCTTTGAAAGCTGGATATGACCCAAAACCGGGATGATGTGGTTCTCGATCATGCTCCTATAACCATCTGCTGAGCTGGGGCGAAGATTTGGCTTTGTGTAGGAATCAAACCAAAGCCGAATCCATGTAGAAAGGGGCTGTGAATCATATCCTTTGCCCTTGCGATAATAAGGCCCTGTATCCTGTTGGATGGCTCGTGCCAGCTTCGCTGCGCATTCTTTTCGTGTCTTAGCAAAAACGCCCTTTTGAATACGCTTTCCCGTTAGAATATCGTAGCCGGCAGTATATCGACCTTCCCAACAGCCGGGGTATCTCTCTCGAATGCTGCCTTCGCCATTCGCTCTTTGCCTACCAGCCATAATGATCTCTCTTTTCCATTTGCGTCTGAGCATCAAGCCACGAGAGAAATTTTCCTTTGTCAATATAGACCCTTTGACCACTTACCGTATGGGGAAAGTCATCTCTCTTTAGAAGTCTATATGCAACCGTAAGACTGCATCCGAGGGTCTTTGCAACGAGCGGCATCGTCATCACATCCGGAAGATCTTCTTTGCGCCGGATTCGCGGCATCTTACTATCGTCCATCCTTGTCACTCCGTATAGAAGAGAGAGTCCTTCTCTTCTGTTTGCACATTTAGCCAGGTAAGGAATTTGTCTTTCGGCACGAAGATACGACTTCCAACTTTGAAGGCAGGAAAGTCGATGCGCTTCACAAGCTCATAGACCTGAGACAGCCCGAGGCCGAGGAAATTGGACACCTCTTGAACATTGAGGATAAGGGGGAGCTCATCGGAACTCTTATACTGGCAACTTTTCATTTTGCATTCCTCCTGTGAAGTAATCTATATCAATACTTACGAGGAGGTTTGGTAATCAACAACAGGTTCGTACAAATTATCAGCAATAGAAAGCAGAAACTGCATTTTATTTGATTTGTGGCGAATTTGCCGCAATTAAACGACAGTTGCGTTAGGGCGTTATGAGATTAGCTAAAAAAGAAGCACTTACGGATCAATACCGTAAGTGCCTCTCTATGGGTTTTCAAATTACTGGATGGCGTCTTTGAAAGCCTTTCCTGCTTTGAACGCAGGTGCCTTAGATGCAGGGATATCAATCTGCTCACCTGTTGCAGGATTCTTGCCAGTACGGGCAGCACGTTCTTTGACCTCGAAAGAGCCGAAGCCCACCAGCTGCACTTTGTTGCCAGCCTTCAAAGCGCTCTCAGTAGTCGTGATAAATGCAGCGAGAGCAGCCTCGCAATCCTTCTTGGAAAGGCCACTCGCTTCAGCCATTGCGGCAATCAGTTCGGTTTTATTCATAGTTTTTCTCCTTGATGTTATTTTGTTTTCTGTATAATTGTTTAGGTGCCTATGGAATGAAATGACAAGACCCTCTTAGAGTTTTTCACGCACCATCATAAGGGCATAACCAAGTAGATTTTGGCCTTGCCATTTTGCCCGGTCAAGTCTGCTTGGATCACGCATGGATAAACCAATGCCCCAAATCCGATCATTTACAGCACACTCAGCAAGAAATGCATTTCCAGTATCTTTCAGTCTCTCCCTTAGATCAGGGTTCTGCGTAAACTTTGCGAAAAGCCCCTCATAGACGACGATTTGTCGAATACCGTTCCATAGGCTCTCATCATAGCCGGATACAAGCCGTCCAAGAGCCTTTATCTCGGCAGCATTATCCGTAGCAAGAATCTGTGTGGCAACCTTTTCATCGCCAAAGGAAAGTGCCTTGCGGTACATCATATACTGCTCCATTGAGGAAAAGGTGATACCATTGTGCGTAAATGTGGAAGGATACCAGTTGCTAAGGTATCCATTCTCTTCGTTATTGTTGTGAAAACAGATAACAGTCATTCCCATTTCCTCGTTCCTCCATAAACGAACATCTTCTCATGCATGGATATCTCTGACATATTACTATTATACCGAGCGCAGGATGAAATGGCAATCTCAACTTTTTTACTGCCAATTTCTACTTCTTCCTTATTTGGATGTAACTCCAGTAAGTCAACAGAGGTCCAGCCCCATTAGAGCTGGCCCTCTATGCACCAAAAGGCATACTTTTTGGTTGACCCGGTTTGAAAGCGAGTTACTGCATAAAAAGTGTGTCAGAAAGCCGCTGTTTTCTTTTGATATGTATCACTCTCATTTGAGGAATTTTGAGATGGAAGCAACCGTCAAACGAAACCGTATGGGACGATATAGATGACTCCCTCGATATCTATCAGTAAGCTGTCGGATAGGCTGGCTTCTTTTGTACTGGATAGACCTGCTGACACAGCTTCTCTCGTTCCGGGTTAAAACAAAATTGATATAGAAGCGGCGCCATCTTTCCAGCGGAGATATCCATCTTCGTATCGAAAATCTTGGAAAGAACTGTTGTATCTTCCATGCAGTCCGAGGGTATGGTAGTCCGGCTGAGATGAATCATCTTCCCAAACCACATCAATATCCATTTGCATATAGGCAATATTGTACGTTGCGCTGACAAAGACATCTTTATAGAGGAATGTGATTTCACCCATATTGACAAGCACATTTCTTTTGCCACGAAATGGGCCACCGCCAATGGCCTTCTTGACAGCTGCAAAGGATCTGTCTTTACTCATATCTTTCTCCTATACCATTTCTGCTTATTTGTACTGATCAAGTATATTTGCGATGAGATATTTTGATTTATCGCTCTGTCGTAAAAAATCTAAATACTCCCGTTGTTTCTCTTCTGGTGGGCATATCACTTTGAGCCCAGCAAGTTTATCAAGAGAAATATATGTTACGGTTGTTTTGTTTGTCACCTCATCAAGTGCCTTCAGGAAGCCCTCTTCAGCAAACAAAGCAGCCGTGAATTCAGGTAATAGTCTGCAGTCACATTTTGCCTTGAGCCAACTGATCATGCCGTCTTGGAAATAGAAGGCATCATCATCGGCAAGAATGTAGCATTTTCCTATAGTCCCGCGTGACGTCACTAGAATGTCTCCCGCTTTAGGAACAAGCCCTGATTCTTTCAATTCACAATATTTCTGCTCGGAAATAAAAACTGTCGGATGGCTTTCCCCAGTATTTATTCGTTCAAGGACATCTCCTACCTTCAAAAAAGGAATGCCACTTGTAGTCAATTCCTTTGCATATATTCTCTTGCTGGATTTGACATCGTATAACTCTCTGATCTCATACGATGGCCATGCCGACAGATTGCTTGTCACCGTTTCGGTTCTCCCAAACATCTCGATAAATTGAGATTTGAACAGCACTGAATGGCAAATTTTGATTTATCGCTCTGTTCTACAAGCCGAATAAACTGTTGTTGTAGTTCCATCGGCGGGACCATCACATCCAATTCGCTTAGTATTTTCAGGTTAATGTTCTTTTGTGCGACTTGAGGTGCTTGCTCCTCTAAAATCTTCTGAAAAAAACCAAACCAATAGTGTATGTAGATCTGGGTAACTCTTTCTCCAGAAACAAAACCCACAACGCTGTCAGGAAAGCATGCTTCAAACCCAAGGATAGCTGTTTGAGCTATATTGGCAGCAATAGTAATACACAGCGTCCCTTTAGGCCACATCTTGCTCTGGGCTAATCCAAGTTCAGAGTAGGTATTTTCATAGTGGTCAATGTACAGCTCTGCGGCGGTCACTTCTCCCGTCTGTATGAGTGGATATGGGCCGCCTAACAAAGCAGGATTGTTTCTTGGCCTTGCCTTTGACACACCTCTATTCAGTTCTCCTACGCTTGCAAGTTTTTCAATTGGATAACCATTCGGATTCTCAGCCGGATCCCCGAACATCTCGATAAATTGAGAATTGCAAACAGATTATCCAATGTACTTGCGGTGAGATTCCTTGACGTTGTTCTGGTTCACCATAGCATATTGTAGTGTTGTATCAATGCTCTGATGGCCGAGAAGTTGCTGAACCTGCTCAATCGGCATGCCCTTGTCAATGGCCATTGTGGCAAGCGTCCGTCGAAACTTGTGCGGATGCACCTTATGAAAACTCAGTTCACGGCCAATTTTGCGGAGTCTTATCTCCACGCCGCTGATCTGAAGTCGGTCAAATGGCTTCAGCAAAGATATGAACAATGCCTCATTTGTGTCAGTGCGCTCGGCCAGATAGCGCTGCAGGTGAATTTTAGTCCGGGCATCAAAGTATACTTTGCGCTGTTTATTTCCCTTACCGAAAACGAGACATTCCCGGTTTTCAAAGTCCACATCACTGCGATTGAGTTTTACAAGTTCACCAACGCGGATGCCGGTTGAACACAGAAGATCAATCATAGCTAGATCGCGTGTATTGTCACAATGATCACGCATTAGCTCTAGTGATTCATCTGAGTAGGTTTCCTTAACTGTTTTTCCGGTTTTTACCTTATGAATTCTCCGTACTGGGCTTTTCACGATATAATCCTCATCTTCGAGCCACGCAAAGAAAGATGAGAGAATACGTCTCACATTATCTAGGGTAACTTTGCTCACGGTTCCTCGACGCTGGTAGGTGTCAAGGTAGGAACGCAGATCTCCAGTTGTAATCTGGCACTCCGGCTTGTCGATATTCTCCAACATATTTCGAATTGTGGATTCATAGTAGCGGAGGGACTTTTCAGAGCACCCCTCGACACGCTTTGCAGATATAAAAACCGGCAACATGCTGTTCTTATTGTGCGTGTATTCGGCTGATGATGGTTCTAAGGGTGACAGGTGCTTTGTCAGCACCTCCGAAAGCTGTTTCATTTGGGCTTTGTCCAGGATACCAATCATATCGTTCTGGATACTAATTACAATTTGGCTGATCATGAGTGTTTCCTCCTTTTCGTTATCCTCCGTTTCCAGTGTCTCCACGAGCCGGAGGAAACCTCATGACCCCATTTTTTAGCCGAGATTCTCGGCAATGATGCGCTTATATGTGGCGTTCAGCTCCGCAAGAGCCTGTTCCAGTTCAAATTTTGATTTATCGCTCTGCTGAACAAAGGCAATATACTCGTCTTGGAGCGATGCAGGAAGAAGCGGTAACATGAGCGAGGACACAATTGGCACATTGATGTTCATCATCGTTACGCCCACAGCCTTATTTTCAATAACCTTTCTGAATGATGGACTGGCAAGCATCCTCTGTAAAAAATAAGGCCGGATTTTCCCATTCGGACGGATTATCATACTGCCTGTACCACAAAGCATGCCAGAGACAGTTACAACTGCACAACGTCCCATTTCTCCGCGTCTACCAAGCACAACATCTCCTTTTTCCAGTTGATATGTTGAAAGCAAATTGTATTTTTCATCAGATACTGTCAGCTCCTGGTCTGGAACAATTTTCCCGTCAATGATATGTGAAGGATTGACCAGAGCGTGTCCGCCCTCAATGTAATCTTCTTTATGAAGTAAAGAGCCAAAAGGTCCGATGCGAATATCTGCAACGCTATCCAATCGCACGATCGGCCAGCCTTTTTCGTTTGTTACCGGATCACCAAACATCTCCATAAATTGAGACTTAACGAGCTCATCCGTAGCGGCAATCAGCTTTTTATACGCCTCTTTTGTATCATTTAGTGACCACAGGACTTTGGCTAGTTTGCGCTGCGTGTCCAAATCCGGCAATTCAAATTCTTGATTCTTTAAATCACTCCAGTTTACTGTAGGTGACAGCGATCCAACCGAGATCCGTATAGCTGTATCAAAAAAATAATCCGATGCTATAAAAAGGGGGAAGAAATCCTTGTCGACTACAGCTTCCCTTGGCCTAAATATCATGCCATGAGCCGAAAATGCTCCATCGTGAGGAGCAATCGCAGCACGCCTCAAATAAGCATTTCGCTTTCCAAATAATACGTCACCTTCATGCATGACTATTTTGTCGCCCTTAATCGGAACTGCACTACCCCAGCGAGAAACGTGTAAGCAACCGGGATCCAAGTGCTCGAGTCCAATATAGGTTGATGTATCAATATCGTCAGCTTTAACTTTTTCCTTGCAGTTGATTGCAATCTGCTCAAATCGATATTTCGCCATTATGCACACCTCCTTACAGAAGCGGTGTGACGGAAGAAATTATTGCGTTTACTGGGCCCGATAAATTGAGATTTCACAAGTTCGTCCGTGGCTGCAATCAATTTCTGATAGGATTTTTTCGTGGTATCCATAGCCCACAGGAGCTCCGCGAGCTCGCGCTGTCTATCCATACTGGGTAATTCAAACTCATAGTTTTTCAGATGCTCCCACTTAACACGGGGAGAGAGGGAACCGGCAGACTTGCCAACAGCAAAGCTAAACAAGCCATCGTTCTGAATGATGAATGGAAGGAGTTCAGGAAGAATGCGATCCGGAATGGCTTCAATAACTGTGATGTCTCCTGAGCATATACCATCGAACGGCGCAACGGCAGCTTTCCTGAGGTATGCTCTGCGTCGGCCAAACAGGACGTTCCCCTTACGGAACACCTTTGTGAAGGTGTTATCACTATCCTCATCCCATGCGGTGAGAGTCACTTCCTCCGGGGTCAGATGCTCAAGGCCGACAATGGGATATCCGTCCTTGCTGCCCCCACAAGTTTCCTTGTGCTCGATAGCAACATCGCCCAATTTCACTTTACTCATTCTCCTCAGCCTCCTTTCCCAGCATAGCATTCAACTTCGCATAGCTTAGCTTCATCATTTCAGATGCCGCTCTCCAACTGTCATAATGTTCCTGAACGGAACGAGTGTCGATTTCTTCTTCGTTCACTTCCGGCTTGACATACAGCGGAATGCTGAGAGAGTAGTTGTTGTCGGCAATATCTTGAATGGTTGCGACCCTAGCAAAATCGCCATCATCGCAGTAGTTTTTGTAAGCAGTAGCAATGCGCTGAATATGTTTGTCTTCGAGATAGCTCTGTGCATTCTTGCGTTCTACCTCGTTTATGGCATTGATGAAAAGCACCTGTCCACGGCGTTCCGGCCGCTTGGTCATACGGCAAATCATGATGCAGGCTTCCATCGGTGAGTTATAGAACAAGTTCGGTCCAAGGCCGATAACACATTCAACTCTGTCGCTTCGGACAAGCTTCTCACGCATCGCACTTTCCTCATTTCGGAAAAGAACTCCGTGTGGGAACAGAATAGCGCATCGGCCGGTATCTTCTTTGAGGCTTGCAATAATGTGCTGAAGGAATGCATAATCAGCACGGCCCTGCGGAGGAACACCCAAAAAATTGCGTCCGTATTTGTCACTCTCAAAGGCAGCGCGATCCCATTGGCTAATGGAATAAGGTGGATTTGCTAGGCAGAGATCAAACTGCTGTAATTTCCCGTTTTCAATAAACGCGGGAGCAGCAAGTGTGTCTCCGTTTACAATGCTGAAATCCTTGACTCCATGCAGGAACAGGTTCATCTTGCCAATAGCAGAAGTCAGTGCATTGATTTCCTGGCCATAAACCGCCACATTGCGCCATTCTTTACCCTGCGCTTTCAGATACGCTATGGCTGAAATGAGCATACCTGCACTTCCACAGGTCGGATCGTATATGGACTCGCCAGACTCAGGTTTCAGCATTTCTGTCATTAGATGGACAACAGTACGGTTGGTATAGAACTCCTGTGCCGTATGTCCACTGTCATCGGCAAATTTCTTGATCAGGTACTCATATCCCTGACCGAGTTCATCCTCAGGGCAGTTGGCAATGGACAACGTTTTTGTGCTGAAATGCTCCAGCAGGTCTTTCAAAAGTCTATCTGGAAGACGGTTTTTATTGGTCCAAGCCCCGTCACCGAAGATGCCCTGAAGCTTTTCGGAATTTGCATTTTCGACCTTCCTGAAAGCCTCAACAATAGCTACGCCAACATTTTCTGAAACGGCACGAACATCGTTCCAATGGTATCCTTTAGGAACGATAAAAGTATGAATCTCATCCTCATCAAATTCAGCTGCGTCATCGCCGTATTCAGCGATGGCTTTGGCTGTTTCCTCGTCGTACACATCACAGATGCGCTTGAAAAAGAGGAGCGGAAAAATGTACTGCTTATAGGCGCCGGCATCAATGTTGGTCCTAAGTAGAACCGCAGAGTTCCAAAGGTAGGACTGCAGTTCTTCAATGGTTATTCTCTTACTCACTGACGTAGCCTCCCTTCAGCAGTAGTTCTCTCATCCGGGTTTCGGCCTTGATCATCTCGTCATAGGCTTCGAAGTACTGTCTGCGGATTTCCTCCGGCGGAACTGTTTCTTGTTCCTTCTTTTCGATATAGTTGTTGATTGCCAGAGAATAGTCCTTTTCTCGAATGTCAGCAATCGTGACGATCTTGACCTTTTCGACCACATCCTCATAAGCGGTGTAGTAATCGAAAACAGTTTGAATATTGGCTTCTGTCATGATGTTCTGCGCACGTTGCGGAGTGTAGATCCCGGAACCGTCGATCATGCAAATGCGGCCTCTGTGGGAGACGGCCTTGTTGTTGTTCAGGAAAAGGATACAAGCGGACACTCCGGTCGAGTAAAATACGCCACTTGCCATTGTGATAATAGCTTCCAGCTTATCCGATTCAACGAGTTGCTTGCGGATTCCGCCCTCCTTGCCGCTTCTGAACAGGACTCCTTGCGGGAGCACCACAGCGCAGCGTCCGGTTTTCGGATTCATCGACTTAACCATGTGCTGTAGCCATGCAAAGTCACCGTTGGAATCAGTCGGGCAGCCCCAAATGTTACGACCGTAGATATCGCTGCTGAATTGTTCGGAACCCCAGTTCTTCAAAGAGAAGGGAGGATTTGCTACAACACAATCAAAGGTTTGCAGAGAACCTCTTTCCAGATAATTGGGTGCGCGAAGTGTATCGCCCTGTGTGACTTTGAAGTCTTTAGCTCCGTGCAAGAACAGGTTCATTCGCGCGATTGCGGAGGTCGCAAGATTCTTTTCCTGACCATAGATGCGGCCATACGTGAGCTTGTCACCATGCATGAATCGGATGGCCTCGATTAGCATCCCGCCCGTTCCACATGCCGGATCGTACACGGTTTCGCCAGCTTTGGGAGCCAGCAGCATAATGAGCAGCTTAACTATAGACCGAGGGGTGTAGAACTCACCAGCATTTTTCTTTGACAGGTCTGCGAATTTCTTAATCAAGAATTCATAGCTGTCGCCCATGACATCGGCAGAGTAATTGTTGTTGCCGACTTTGAGCCTGGACATGTGCTCAATGAGGTCTTTTAATCTCTCGTCCGAGAGTTTTGTTTTGTCTGTCCAGTTCGCATCATCAAAGCTGCTAAAGACCCCACTCAGGGTATCTGGGTTTGCCCTCTCGATACCATTCATTGCGTTGACGATAGCAACGCCGACGTTTTCGCTTGCCTCACGAACATCCTGCCAGTGACATCCGTTCGGGATGACAAAGCGATGGTTTTCAGCGAAGCTCGCATATTCCTCATCGCCACCGGATTCCTCAAGGGCTACCTGTGTTTCTTCGTCATAGACATCGGAGAGCCTTTTGAAAAATAGAATCGGTGTCACATAGCTCTTATACTCATCCTGATTGATAGGACCACGCAAAATGTTGCAGGCCTCAAACAGGTGGGAAAAGAGCTTTTGACTTGTCGTTTCTTCAGGATGTGCTGTGCTGGCGTCCAGTTCAAGATCAGCAACATCCATAGCTGATTCTATCATCTCTGCACGACCTCCCGTTTTTACTTTCTTACCGGTAGATGGCGGAATGCCCACGCTTCCAATATCATTCTTTTTCTCGGTCTTCGCTGGATACCGGTTTTCGAATTCCAGCAAGATTCTAAGAAGCCGTTCGTCCAAAAAGGTAAGAGCATGCTTCCTAATGCTGGTCGGCACACCGTAGTAGGCTTCGGCAACAGAACCGGTAATAGCAGCGAGTGTATCACTATCGCCGCCGATTGATATGGCATTTCTTATTGCATCCTCGAAATCGGTCGATTCAAAAAAAGCCTCCAAAGCCTGTGGGACGGTATCCTGGCAGGTCTCGTTGAACTGGTAGTTTTCCCGGATGCTATTAAGAGTAAAGCCCAGCGGATAGTAGTTCTGTATTATGTAATCTTGTATCTCAATCAGGCTCTTTCCGGTTCGGGCGAGGAACACTGCTACAGCAGTAGCTTCAGCTCCTTTCAAGCCCTCAGGATGGTTATGTGTGACTTCGGTAACAGCTTTTGAAAGCTGCTTGACTTCATCGATAGTTTTTCCAACATAACCACACCCGCTGACCCTCATTGCTGCTCCATTGCCGTAACTATTATAAGGCATCGGATTGTCGGAATACATCCAGCGTCGGAATGAACCGCCGTAGCCGCAGAGAGGATAAGGGCGGCCAACATCCTGCATGGAGTGCACAGCCTGTTCACTCAAATCGCTATAGTCTGCTTTGCATTTCATAAGAGCGTCACAGACAGCTAGTGACATCACGGAGTCATCGGTGAAAAAGCATTTGTGCGTGAGCAGGTCGAAATCCTTTGACCTGTGGTTATGCCATTCGAAGCGTGATCCGACGATATCACCAATTATTGCACCAATCATCTAACAACCTCGTTTTCAAAGGATTAATAATACTGCTCGATATAGTTATAAGCTTTGTCAAAAACATCTTTGTCTTTAATCTTATATTTGATCCAGACGACGCTACGCAGGGCTTTCTTGACTTCCTGCTTACCGGCGGTCGTGCTCTGCCAACCATCAAAGCGTACAATTTTAACAATGCTGTCAATGTCAGCCACAATGCGCTCAACAATAACCGGAGTACTCTTATTCTTGACTCCATTAAAGAGTTCAGTAAGCGCGGCAATACCTTTGTCAATTTCCTGTTCCGGTACCACTTCTTTTTCTGCCTGGGCTGCTTCCTTTGCGAGTTCGAGCAGGAGTTTCAAGAACTCAATACTGGTGATAAGGCCTTGTTCATGCTTTTCGCGCAGAGCTTCTAATTTCTCGCCAAGGCGCACAAACTTTGGATCGTTGGTGTGGTTCAAAATTTTTGCGACTAGGTTGATTTCGACCTTTTTTGTAGTCTTCTTCAGATCCTTCTGCTTCTCCAAAAAGTCATCAATAAGGTCAGCATCCATAGAGAGGATATCCATATCTTCATCAGCCTCTCCAACGATGACATTCTGGTGAACGAGTTCAATGGTCTTTGCTCCAAGAGAGGCCCAAATCAAACCTCCACGGCCATCGGTCGGCTTGACCGATTCATAAACGCGAGATAACCATTGATAGTCCACCTTGTAAGGGCTCAGGAAACTATCAGGAGAAAGCGCATCCCACGCACGATTCAAAACACGATAGTCTGCCGCAAAAGCATCCTTTTCTTTGTTTGTTGGGAGACACTCCTGGGCTGCCATCAAGCCCTCCCAGCCTTCGATAGTTCTGTCGATACCCATAAAATAACGTAAGCACTTTTTGAGGAGGGCAGGAAGCTGCTTCTTGATTTCTTCTATGTTTGTGATAATACGACGCATGCTGGTCTCGTCGAAATCAAGAGCCTTTGCCACGTCATCGAAGATACCAATATAGTCGACGATCAGTCCATGAGTTTTACCTTGATCATAGGTCCTGTTAGTGCGGCAGATGGCCTGAAGGAGCGTGTGATCTTTCATTGGCTTATCGAGATACATTACCTGAAGGATAGGCGCATCAAAGCCGGTCAACAGCTTTGCGGTGACAATAACAAGCTTGAGAGGACTGTGTGGATCGCGGAAATAATCTAGGACTTTACTCTCTTGATCCCGATCACGACGGTATTTTTTATAACGATCCTCTTTATCGTTGTTTGTATCCATAACGATGGTAGTAGCTTCCTCGCCAAGAAGTTCGTCAAGGACATCTTTGTACATGAGGCAGCACTCTCGGTCGTAAACAACGACCTGCCCTTTATATCCGTTTGGCTCAATTTTCTCCTTGAAGTGCTTTGCGATATGCTCGCATACCTTACGAATGCGGGCTGGGTTATACATGATGGCTTTCATGTTGACACGTCGAGACAGCTCGCTCTTTTCTTCTTTTGAAAGTCCTGCCTCATCAGTCATTGCATCAAATTCGCGGTCCAGCTTGTCCTTGTCCACATGCAGTTCAACCGGCACAGGTTCAAAGTGTAGTGGCAGCGTTGCGCCATCACGGATGGAATCAGAGAAAGAGTAGCGACTCATATATCCGGTGCGGTCTTCTTCGGCACCAAATGTCGCAAAAGTGTTTTTATCGACACGATTGATTGGAGTACCCGTTAGGCCAAAGAAGAATGCATTTGGAAGAGCCATGCGCATTTTTTCACCAAGATCTCCCTCTTGCGTTCTATGTGCCTCATCGACCATGACGATAATGTTGTCGCGGGCGTTCAGTTCGCCACTTACTTCACCAAATTTGAATATAGTGGTTATAAGTATCTTACGCATGTCTCCACGGAAGAACGAAATCAGTTCTTCCTTTGTAGACGCACTCGTAAGATTGGGGATGTCAGAAGCATTGAATGTTGCTGTAATCTGCGTCTCAAGGTCGATGCGGTCATCAACGATAACTACTGTCGGGTTCTTGAGCTCAGGATTCATGCGGAGCTTTTGAGCAGCAAATACCATTAGCAAAGATTTTCCAGAACCCTGAAAATGCCAAATCAATCCTTTTTTGGGGTAACCAGCAACAACACGGTCGACGATCATGTTTGCTCCCTCAAACTGCTGATAGCGACAGATTATTTTATATTTTCGGTACTTCTTATCGGTCGCAAACATGGTGAAGAACTGGAAAATATCCATAACCTTTTCAGGCGTAATCATGTCTTCCATGCTGATCTTTACATCAGCCAGTCCGCCCTCGGTTTTGTGAGTTGCAGTATGCCACGGCCCCCACATGTTGATTGGCATGTTAATGGAACCATATCGATAACATTTTCCTTCGGTAGCGAAGTTGAATATATTTGTTACGAACATCGCCGGGATGCTTTTTTCATAGGCGGAGATGTCACCAGCTGCATCCAGCCAAGTAATCGCACTGCGGACAGGCGTTTTCAATTCGCCGACCGTAACAGGAAACCCGTTGATAAGTAAGACGATATCTAAACGTTTGCCACCCTCAGCCTGCGGATAAATCCATTGATTAGTTACAACATACTCGTTGAGTGCAAGGCTCTCCTTCTTGAGTGTCCCGAAAAAACGAATTGGGATCATGCGCCCATTTTCCCCAAACGGATAGGAGTTTTCTTCAAAAATCAGCTTCTTAAAGAGTTCATTTTGCGTAACAAGATTGTGCGCCTGTACAGATAAAATGAGAGTTCGCAGTTTATAGATAACCTCATCTGCACGAGAAGGCTCGGCTGCAATCTCTGGGTTAAGACGTATGAGCGCTTCTTTTATCATTGGCTCTACAAGAACATCTGAGTACATCCGGGGGAGCTGGTCAGATGGAATGTACTTCCATCCATTATCTTGCAGAGTTGCTATTACCATCTGTTCAATGGTGTTGTCTTCATTGAAATGGATTGACATATTTCTTTCCCTCACACTTGTTCGGAATACTCTTTCAAATTAAGTCAAAAAAGGTTGAACTATGGTAAGTAGTGCCTTTGCTTTATTGGCATGAAACGATACCATGGCATCCCAGTCCTCTTCGTTTGTGATGCTAACTCCTTCTAACTTATCGTAAATACGACATGCCCGTACTCCGTCCTGGCTCACCCATGTAAGTGACTTTCCATACGCAGTTTCTATTTCAAGCCGATGGTTTTCGAAGATACTAAAGAGCTTTCGGTTGCGATCATAATTTCCTACGTCGATATAGATCTCTACCCGAGCAGAATCGAAATTAGCAATACAAGAAACAGAGACACCAGGTTTGTTTGTTCCACCCATAATTGTGTTATTTTTCTGAGGTGACACATTTTTGAAACTACCAGTAGCCGCTTGAATCATTGGGATAGCTTTTTCCCAGTATTTCCTACGGATTCTGTATCGCTCTGCTTCGTCATCCGGAGCAGCACTCTTAGTATCATCAAGGAAGAATACCAAGTCGGCAGCATCCTGCTTATACTGCTCGAAGAACTTCCGAAGCAGATTGACTTTATACTGAGTCGCGGTACCAGTCCAGATATAAATGTCATCATCAATTTTTACACTGCTGGAGAATTCGTCTGGCGATCTGGTAACCTGAATCGACAGATCTACGCTATCATCGGCATCGGCAAGGTAATTGAGATATGCCTTATTACCATTATGAAGTTCTTTTAGAACCTCGGTGTACATTTCTACCCACGAAGTTGTTTCATGCTCAATGCCACGGAAGCGGTACTTCACGATGCTATGACCGGTAAGCGTAATATCATCATCCAGCGACACTTCCTCATACTGCTTCTGAGGCGGAGTATAGCTGCTATCAGCATAGGGCCACAGAGACACTGCTTGCTGTGTAAGGTATTTACAGCGTTCTTCAAGTTCAGGAAGACCCCAGTGTTCTTTCTGTGCGACCCATTGAGTCATTCTGATACCACTCTGTAGATACCCATCCTCCATTGTTTTTTTCTCGCTAAAGGGAGCATTGCTATATTTCGAGTTATAGGCTGTAAGGGTCAGATTCGCCAACGTGTGCAGCCATTCTCCATGTATATTCTCTGCATCTTGCCCAAGCTCACTAGTCCAAGCGGGGGTCAATTTCTGAGGCATAATATGTTCAATTGTGTACTCACCGCTATCGAGGCGCCCGTAGACGTCCTTATACTCATTGCTGTCACCGTTTTCCAGGCGTTCAAACAGATACGCTTTGTAACGTGGGAGCATAGCGTAGATATTCTTGGTTCGCAGACAATCTGCAAAAGTCTCGTTATCAGGGAATGCGGCCTTTTCCTTTTTGGAGGTCAGTACATATTTCATTTTTTCAATGAAATTGCTGTAGGTACCGTCAAATCGCTTGATATCGGAACTCATTGTAAGGAATACCTTTGCAAGTGTATTAGAAGGCAGGTCACAAATGATACGGCGCAAGAGGTAGGATTCTACGATTCTGCAAATCTCGGCAACCTCATCCAAGTTCAAGAGGCTGCTTTCCTGTAGCCTCATTACTTCCATCAGAAACGGTCTTGTGACGCTGCTTTCAAAACGATTCAAGCGGAAAAGAGACGCCTTCAGCTTCGCAGGAAAACTCGGATGTCCAAGCAGGAGCTTGTTATACCGCTTAGCATAGCCTAGGAGATCTTTCATGATGGATTCCATTTCACCGGGCATCTTTTCGGCATATGCCTTAAACTCGGTGTAGATATCCTTCATCCCGGTGATCTTCTTCTGTTTGATGCTCAGGTAGTCGCGGATAAATGGGCTTACATCATACGAATTGTTTTGCTTATTATAGCCGGCATTTTTTTCAATGGGGTTCCAGTAGCTGTCATAGAAGCGCTCTTGCTCTTCGATGTCAAGTCCCATCAGAACAAAGTTGCGGATCTTATCGCCCTCATTTAACTCGAGACCGGTAGAGTTGAGGCTCTCAAAAACGAGCTGAGGATCATCGTCAGGAGGTGTCAGCGTAATGTCGATAATCTGCAGCTTTTCAACGGCCTTGAAGAGCTGGTCGATTGTAATGGCTTGTTTCTGAATCTCATTGTAGAAAAATAGATAGTTCTGAGTGATATTTGATGAACGATCAAAATCGGCCGGATCACCCCAGAGGCGATCGTATGCGTCCTGGTCGCCCTTGATAGGCTTGAGCTTGACTTTGCGCTTGCGAGGATTGATCTCATCCACCAGGTACTTTTTTGTGATCTGTGCGTATAGATCGTCATCTTCGGGGATTACTTTTCCTTCCTTAATCAGGTTGGCCATAGCCAGAAGGAGTAGTGAAACGGTCGTAATTCGCTGTTGACCGTCAATCACAAGGTAGTCAGAGCTGCTCCCCATAGGATCGCTAACAGAGACAATTCCTCCAAAGAAATGCCAACGTTTTCTATCACGAATGGTACGAACAAGATCCTGGTACAGTTTCCTGCAGTGTTCCTCGCGCCAATCATAGTTTCGCTGATAGACAGGAATGATCAGCTTGTCCGCGTTTTTCAAATAATGAGTAAGAAGTTTTCCTTGGCCGTTCATGATTTACCCTCCAGCCCATCAGTGGCGTTCTTCTTTCCGGGTTTCTTATATTTCTCGGAGTAACCGATATACTTTCCGCTCTTTATTCTGGCATCCACTGGCTTTTCTGCGTCTTTCGGAAGGAGCCAACAATAACCAGCACGCTCTGCGCCCGGTATCCGCCCTTGAGAGCAAAGCGTTTGAATACGCCTGTTAGATAGGTTCCATTTAGTTGCTGCTTCGCTTATGGTCATATAATCCATCTCGACACCTCACACATAACAAAGAGGTCCTGTCGTGGCAGAACCTCTAAATGGCTGCCAAAGTACGCAGCTGTAAAACTATCAAGTATCAAGTTAATAATACACCATCATGCGAATAATATCAAGCCAGCTATGTGGATTAGCTACGACCATTTCGTGAACAATCGGCACAGACTCCCCGGTTTGCACCTCCCTTGCCACCGTAATAGGACATCTGCGCATCCTGCTTAATTCGGCCGCAAACCGTACACATGATCCATCGCCGATTGTAGCGATCCACTGTCCATTCATCAGAGGTCGGGTCATAGCTCTGGCAGATCCGGATATATTCCGCATCCAGCTCCTCTTGCGTAGGACCGGCTGGGACCACAGGCCTAGCAGCATACGGTGTTGGACGAGGATAGACAGATCTTCGCTCGAAAGATCTATCTCGTTCTTCACGCAGCCGGATCTCTTCTTCATTCGTTCTCCTAATCTTATCGATGTCGAATAGCCGATCTTGCAAATCTCTCTTGAAGTCTTCTTTCTTTTGAATTCCCGCACCTGCAACGCAGAGGCAGCAAGGTGGCTGCGCTACATTGAAATGACAATGGGCACAATCGATCCACCGAGCAGAATACTTGCCCTTATATTTTCCAAATGAAATCGGGCACAGGTTGCCGGTTCCATGCTCCGGGGGCGAAACCGCTACAGCGTAGTACTTTTGCTTCCACTGTTCTTCTAGACGGCTGAAGACCCATTCGGTACGGTCGTTATCTTGAAGTGCGCTTTGAAGCCTATCCGGGGTAAACTCCGTATCTTGGTCAATCTTCGGCATGGAGATTAACAAAAGCGAGTAGTCCTCCGCTTTTGCTTCTTCTGCCAGTTCCACCCTATCATCGTCATCATAATAGCGGTCAAAATCCAACAGGACTCTTAACGGTGTCCCTTGCATGGTCACGCGCAGCAGCGGTGGATAAGACAGGGGTTCGCACTCGAAAGCGACAGAGTCAATCTTCATTCTTCGTGCTTCCTGCAAAAGTTCTGGATCATGCCATGCTGGGAACCGCAACATCACTGGGGGCAACGCCAAAAAGCCACTCTGTTTCAACGCTTCAGCAAACGCCTTATAGATGGCCACCTCGCTTGCATACATACACTCGTAATTTGAAACATGAGCAAAGTGGTGGCGCCGCCGCGTTCCTTTTCGTGCCTCAAATGGTTGCAGACAAGCTGCACAGATGCAGTTGCACTTTTGACCGCTGGGCACCTCGGAGATATGCTTCAACTCGCCGGTTAGCTTATTGACGCCGAAATAGATATGACTCGCTGAACGCTTTTTGATGTTCTTTGCCATATGCACCTCGCTATATTCTACCGAGATTATCTTTGAAGATCACTTGCGTTCGAATACAAAACTGATACGGTCTTGGTATTCAGGCAACTGCTCCAGATAGACATTAAGGCGCCGTGCTACCTCAGCACGCTCCAATGCTGACGCTTCTTCCGGGCTTAGGTCGTGCCCACCTTCCTCCATGATATCCACTGCCATTTCATACAGCAGCTTATCCAGAAGCTCTTCGGGGCTATCAATTACAAGGCAGTCCATGTCGCCGACAGTACCACGGCAACTATCGATGCTGATGTAGATATACCCGACCTTACCAGACCATACAATATCGAAGTATGGAGTTGTTTTGATGTACTCGGAGAATACGCTCATGACTCGTTCAATGGCCTCTTTCACGCTGGTGTCATATTCCTTTTTCATGTCGGAGCCCTCCTTAAAATCGAATGGATGGGAGATGCACCTCTCCATACTTATCCGCTTCATGGATAATGCGAGGATAAGCACAGTAGAAGAACAGACCTCCTTGCCTATAATCCGTTCCTGTCCGGAACTCGTTGATTAAATTGTTCTGACATTCCCGGCATTGGTTGTTATGCCAATCGTGCGTTTTCGGGCATATGTACCAGTCCCGTTGATTACCCTTGATTCGGCTGCACTTCGGTGCATAGGGTTGGTTATCACGGAGGAAGGCATCAAACCGCTTCCGCTTGCTCAACAGAATGTTCTGTAGGCCGTCTTCAGTAAAAAGATCTGGCGCAAAACCATCATCAATGAAGAATCGGCGATAGTCGGCATACCCGTCATCGTCTACGATCGCCCACTCCACCTTCACGAGCCATTCGCAACCGTCGTCATCATGGTCTTCGGTGAGCTGCAGAACGACTGCTATATCTGTGGATCGCTGAGGAACAACTGAAGCGAGCGCGCGATTCGGCCACTTCCACACAAACTTGTTCTCATCATCCAGGCTGCTGGAGATATACTCATTCCCAAAGGCGTAGGTCTCATCGAACACCCAAATCACCTTATAGCCGGCCCTCGTGTAGAACTTATTGCGCCGTTCAAATTCACCGGCAGAAATCGGACTGTGCTGAAACTCAATGACATAGCCGCCCATCAAGATGTCTGCACGATGGCATTCGCCCCTGTGTTCCACGACAATCTCACGAACATTTTCGGGAAAACGCGATTGCCATCCTCGGTGCCATTCAGACATATCGTATTTCCAGTCATCCATACACGAGGTCACATGAGCGAAGTGCCACGAATTGACTTCGCCCTGGCGAGGAATCACCTGGTTGCCGCACACAGGACAGTAATACTCTTGCCCCTTCTCTGCATCGAATGCGTGAACGCGGTGATGATCCGCTGTCAAAGCATATTCCAAAGTGATCCCTCCTCACAGAATAATCTAATCGCTGTCTTCTTGGCTGCTCGCGTCTCTCTGGAAGCCATACTCAAAAAAGCACATGCCCAGGATTTTGGCTGCCGGATACTCAATTCGGCTGCCGCAATGTTTCCGGAGCTTTTCAAACTCATCCTCATGGTCAAGATACAGGTTGCCAAGGGTTCGGATGGATTTCGCACTGAATACTTGGGGTGCTGCACCGGTATCAGCAAGAGCCTTTTTGAAATACCGATCATAGGCGGGCACGCAGCCCACAGTACCCAGCAAGATCTTGGTAAGCAAGGTATCCGTTGGGATGCCGGCACCGGACGCCACATAAGCTTCTGTAATGCTCTCGCTAAGTTTCATGATGCGGTCAGCATAATACTCCTGCGAGAGTTTCTCGGGAGAAAGGTCCCAGAGATCATCCCACTCCGGCTGATAAATCAAACGGACAACATCCGCATGGATCTTGTAATCCTTCTGCATGAGGAAAGAGTTTCGAAGCATACCCCAACTGGCCAAATACCAAGCCAAGTGCAGGCAGAGGTAGTCGATCGTGGCGTCAATCTGCGGACGCCTATTCAGCCGAAACGCTTCATGGCAGTACTCCCAAGAGAGATACCGGTGATGTGGATCATCCTTCATACTGTCATAGCACTCGTATCCGGCTTGAATGGCTTCAGCAAGTTTTTTCTGATCCACAACACGATAGGGCGGCTTACTATGGTGCGTGTGGCCCTGTACTTCGCCTTTCCTGAATACGACCCATTGTTCCTCTAAACTAATGGAATCCACGACATATCCCGCACTGATCCAGCTGGAGCAAAAGGATGCAGGGTTTGAGAGATTTGCCCAGGATGGTCTGTTCTTATATGCGTGGTTAGGGATTGGGATGATCTGGTTCAACTCATCGAAAGTAAGCTTAACAGAGTCTCCTCCGTGTTCCTTCAGCCAATTTCCAAGTGGAGCATATTTCTCTCCAATAGCCATATCCGTCACCCATTCAGTTCATGAGGCTTGAACACTCTTTTGTCCAGCGCGAAGATGCGACTGCTCACCTCTCCCACCTGGAGACCGGCCAAGGTCTCGCGGTAGATTTCCATCCGGCTGTCAAGCATATCGATCTGGGAGAGCAGCTCGCTCTCCGCACAGATGGGCTTCACTGCAGCGCCGAATTCTGGCTCTCCGTGATGGGAAAGAATCATGTGCTGCAGCAAAACGGACTTGTCCTCAGGGATACCAAGTTCTGCAGCTACGTTGGAAACTTCCTGTGCGCCCATCACAAGGTGCCCAAGGAGTTGTCCCTTCACCGAGTATTCCGTGACCAGACCGAGCTGAGAGAAGGTAAACTCGCTCTCTTTGGCGAAGTCATGCAAGAACGTGCCGGCAAGCAGCAGGCTGCGATCGATGATATCCCCGTAAAGGCCGGCCAGGAAATCAGCCGTTTTCATCATGGTCGCAGTGTGCATCAGAAGTCCGGAGATAAATCCGTGGTGGACGCTTTTAGCGGCCGGAATCGACTTCAAGGACTCCTTATGGCGGGCCATCATCGTGCTGCAGATCTTCCTGTAATCAGCATCCGTAATCGAACTGATCAGTCTCTCCACTTCTGCCATCGTAGTGTCCACATCAATGGGAGCCACCGGGACCAAGGCGGACAGGTCGTAAGTATCATTGTCGTCAGCCAAACGGATCCGATCGACAGTAATCTGCGGGGTGCCTCTGAACTCGGAGACAGTGCCACGGATCTTCACAACATTGCCTTCATCTGCAGAGGAGATGGGGCCAGAATAGTCCCATACTTTTATTTCGATGGAGCCGGATCGATCCGACAGAGAGGCGCTCAAAAACGGCTTGCCGGTTGCGGTTGTCTTGGGATATGCAGCTTTCAAAACATAGAAGCCCTCCACCTCATCCGAAAGGGACATCTCTGCGATCAATTTGTTATATTCCATCATTATTCCTCCGTAGTCGGTCTTCGTTTACTCGCCTTTGACACGAACCCCAAACCCATTGACTTCAATATCCTCGTCTGCGGGAATGAGCAAGTACTTCCGGCCATCAATGATCCTTGCCTCAACCAAGTAGCTATGCTCCGGATCGACCGAAATTGTCGCATCGGCGGTCTTAACTTCAAAGCGGCTGCTATCAATCAGATTGGCCGGGTTCAGCGTTGCTCCATCACCGAACTGGGTGGCGCAACTATCACGGAACACAAGGATCTTCTCCTCTTCCACACCGTTATCGCGCAGGATTGCTGCCGCATCACTGACGGAGAGTTCCAGCGGTTCGGGGGCATGGCTCTCCTTATGCTGTTCAATCTGGTCGCGGAGTCTGTCGTGGATAGACTGGACCAGTTCCATATTACAGGCATCACCCAAAGCTTCGCTGAGAGCATTCTGGAATGCTTCCTTTTGCTCAGCGGCAGACATGGGAGCTGTGGTATGAAATACGCTGTCGATGACTTCCTGGTGGATCTCATCTGTCTTTCTGGAATAGAACAAGGCATTGTAGATATTTGCCGCACGATCATCAAAGGCGGGGAACAAGAATCCCAGTTCCGGTGCGGCAACAATCTGACCAGCACAGCTGTGGAACTCGTTGTCTCCGGGGAAGAATCCCAACTCAGCTTTGCGCTCCTTCACAGGACAGACACAGCAAACGACATAGGAGAATACGGCATCGGATGCATCTGCGTCCATCTCGTCGTTTTTGTTCTTACGGGGGACATCGTATGAGTCATGTGCCAGGAGGATGAGGTAGTTGCTATCCCCAAGGTCAAGAGAGTTGATGATTTTCTGATAGAACTCCTCACGGATGTCACCGTCTTTCAGTTGCGAATCGCGCAGCGCCATGAGGAGGCGATGCTCATCACTGTCAGCTACCTGCTCCGTGGAGAAGATAATATCGATCA
>ERZ827088.2034-NODE-2034-length-22453-cov-5.134878_pt1 | contig 22453 bp, 10 predicted proteins | sample MGYA00519922_ERZ827088 | MGnify/ENA primary metagenome ERZ827088 (study PRJEB31778, sample SAMEA3449254) | human gut metagenome | biome: human gut; feature: human-associated habitat; material: faeces | place: United Kingdom | collected 2010/2012 ...
GGCAAGGTGGACTTGCCCGAATAACCGCCCGACCTATCCGACACAATGCGCAAGTGCCGGATAGGAACGGCAAAATTTTTTACACTTCTATTACTTCTTTATCACACATCAGTAAAATCACAGGGCATCAAGCAGCTTATGAGTGGCGGTGGCATCATCATTGTGGCACAGACGGTAATTCCACAGCTTACCACTCTGTTTTCATAATTCATGGGTGGGATCATTGATAAGATTACTGAATTCATAAAGGAACTGTTGCAGGGGTGGGTTCTGACCAACTTTGAAACCATGTTTACCGATGTTAATGACAAGGTAGGCACGATTGCAGGGGAGGTCAGCAAAACTCCCAGCACTTGGAACTCCGGTATTTTTGACATGATAAAAACCCTGTCCGATAACGTGATGATTCCCATAGCGGGCATGATCATCAGTTTTGTACTCGTCTACGAGCTTATTTCCATGGTTATTGACAAGAATAATCTGCATGACTTCAATACGGCAATTTTTATCCGCTTTTTTATGAAAGCGTGTATTGCAGTCATGCTGTTAAGCAAGACTTTTGACATTGTCATGGCTGTCTTTGATGTGGGAAGCCACATAGTCAATTCAGCAGCGGCAACAATCAGCGGGGAAACCAGTATTGATGTTTCAAGTACGCTGCAGACGATGTTCAATGAGCAGTTTTCGGAGATGAGCATAGGCGAGCTGTTAGGACTGGGGATGGAGACCATGATCGTCAGTTTATGTATGAAAATCATGTCAGTCCTTATCACCGTCATTCTTTATGGGCGAATGATTGAAATATACCTTTATGTATCAGTAGCACCTGTTCCCTGTGCAACCGTAACCAACCGGGAATGGGGAACGATAGGAACGAATTATTTTAAGGGGCTTTGTGCCCTTGCATTTCAGGGATTTTTTATGATGGTATGCGTTGCAATCTATGCGGTGCTTGTGGCTGGTGTGGCAGTGTCCGACAACCTGCATACGGCACTCTGGTCGGTGGCAGCATATACCGTTATTTTATGCTTTTCACTCTTTAAGACTGGTTCATTATCGAAATCTATCTGGAATGCGCACTAAGGGAGGAACGATATGGCAATATCCGTGCAGGTGCCAAAGGATTTGTCCGGTATCAAGACAAAAGTGGCACTGAACTTGACAAAGAGACAGATCATTTGTTTCAGCGGTGCGGCAGTAGCCGGTATACCCTTGTATTTTTTAACCAAGGGACTGATCGGAACATCAGCCGCATCACTTCTTATGATGGGAGCAATGCTTCCGTTCTTCTTTTTTGCGATGTATGAGAAAAACGGGTTTCCGGCGGAGAAGATTTTGTATTTTATGCTCCGGCAGAAGATACTCACACCGGGCATAAGACCATACCGGTCAGAGAACTTATACAAGCAGTTGGAAGAAAAAGAAAAATTACGAAGGGAGGTTCGTTATCTTGAAGAAAAAGCAAAAGGCAGAACCGGAAAGCCGCAGAAAAAGCAGTTATAAAGGCAATAGCAGGAACAACAGTAAAAGTGGCGGTCTTACCTTTTCAGAAAAGAAGCGTCTTATACAGTTAAAGCATATTTTATCGGGAAAGAGCATTGAGAAAGAAAAGCCGACTACCGCACAAAGGACGATCACTTTTGAAAAGATGTTCCGTGACGGTATCTGTCAGGTCAGCCACCGTTATTATACAAAGATGGTGGAATTTTTTGATATAAACTATGAGCTTCTGGAAGTGGATGACCAGGCGGACATACTGGCACAGTACAGCAAGCTCATCAATTATTTTGATCCGTCTGTGAAGTTTGAACTGATGCTTTTCAACAGGCAGGTCAACGAGCAGATGCTTACGGAACAGTTTGACATTCCGTGGCAGGAGGATGATTTTAACGATATTCGTGAGGAATATACGGAAATGTTAAAGAAGCAGGCGGCAAAGGGCAACAACGGTATCATCAAATCAAAATATCTGATTTTTGGTGTAGAAAGCAACGGCTACAAGGAAGCCAAGAGCCGCCTTAACAACATTGAAAAAGATGTCATACGGAACTTAAACAACATAGGAACCCTTGCGAGGGGACTGGACGGAAAGGAAAGACTGCGCATCCTGCATGAATATTTTAATCAGGATACCATGGAACCTTTCCGTTTTTCATTTAAGGATTTGGCAGAATCCGGTAAGTCGGTCAAGGACTATATTGCACCGCCGGGATTTGATTTCCGCTATCCGAACCGCTTTAAGTCAGGGAATATGTATGGCTGTGTGTCCTATCTGGATATTATCGCACCGAAGTTTACGGACGAGCTGATCAAGCATCTTCTGGATATTGATGCTAATCTTACGATTTCCATGCATATGCAGACGGAAGATCCGGTAAAGGCAATCAAGAAGTTAAAAGCGGTCATTTCCAATATCCAGAAGATGAAGATTGAAGAGCAGAAAAAGGCAGTCCGAAGCGGCTACGATATGGATATTCTTCCAACGGATATTGTGACCTATGAAAAGGATACGCTGGAATTTCTGGATGATTTGAATACGAGCAATCAGAAGATGATCAACATGACATTCCTTATTACCTGTTATGGCAGAACCAAGCGGGAACTGGAGAGCTTAATGCAGAGAGTGTCCGGTATCATTCAGCAGGCAAACTGTGACCTCAGATGTTTACAGTATTTGCAGGAACAGGGACTTGTGGCATCCGCACCGATTGGCTGTAATGAAACGGGGATAGAACGTACTCTTGCCACAAAGAGTACCGCAATCTTAGTACCATTCTGCACGCAGGAATTATTTATGCCTGCTCCGGCAATCTATTACGGGTTAAATGCACTCAGTAACAACATGATCATGGCAGACCGCAAAAGGCTCCGTACACCAAACGGAGTTATCTTAGGAACACCCGGAAGTGGTAAGAGTTTTAGTGCAAAGCGTGAGATTTTAAGTTGTTTTCTTATCACAAAGGACGACATTATTATCTGCGATCCGGAGGGCGAGTATTTTGCACTTGTAGCTGCACTTCATGGACAGGTGGTAAAACTTGCCACCAATTCCAAAGACTATCTGAACCCTATGGATATTCAGTTGAGCCATAAGGGGGATAAGGAAGCATTAAAACTGAAATCGGATTTTATCATAACATTATGTGACCTGATCGCAGGTGGCAAGGACGGTCTGGAGAACGATGAGAAAGGCATCATTGACGAATGTATCCGTCATATTTATGACAAGTATTTTGAAAATCCGGTGCCGGAAAATATGCCGATACTGGAGGATTTATACAATGCACTTTTGAAGCATAAGAATCCAAAGGCAGAACGGATTGCAAATAGCCTTGTGCTGTATGTGCATGGTTCCCAGAATTATTTCAACCACCATACTAATGTGGACAGTGGCAACCGTATCATGTGCTTTGACATCAGAGACTTGGGAAATCAGTTGAAAGAGCTGGGTATGTTAATCGTGCAGGATGCGGTGTGGAACAGAGTGTCACAGAACAGGGAGCGAAAGATTGCAACCCGTTATTACTGTGATGAGTTCCACCTTCTTCTGAAGGAGAAGCAGACCGCTATTTACTCTGTGGAAATCTGGAAGCGTTTCAGAAAATGGGGCGGAATACCGACAGGCTTGACGCAGAACGTGGGTGATTTTTTGCGTTCAGAGGAGATTGAAGGTATCTTGGGTAACAGCGACTTTGTATATCTGTTAAATCAGAATGCCAAAGATCAGGCAATCCTCGCTGATAAGCTGGGATTATCGGATAAGCAGTTATCCTATGTCACCAACTCTGAGCCGGGAAGCGGTCTGATACTGTTTGATAATGTGGTTATTCCATTCGTGGATAAATACCCGACAGACACCAAGACCTACAGAATTATGAATACCAAGCCGGAGGAATCGGTGCAGAAGGAGGACGCAGTGTAAATGGCAGAAAAGAGACAAAAAAAGCAGGCAGTAAAGGCATTTGAAAAAGAGACATTTTCCAAGGATAAGGAAGTGACTGGAGCAAATCATACAGAATACAGGCAGGACAACACCTTTTCTGTGGAAAACCAGTTTAGTGCCAGCGAGAAGCCTGTGAGCAATCTGCCACGGGATGCAAACCATGGCAGTCGTACAGGAAATGCAACTTCTGGTCACAGCGTCCAGAAGTCAGAATTTAGTGCCGGGACAGAATTTCAGCAAGGCACTTCTGGTCACAATGTCCAGAAGTCAGAAGCCGATGCGGAAAAGGCATTCTTAAAGGAAAACAGTTTCATGCAGGAGGAACAGCCGGGGGATTCTGACAGCACGATGGAAAATGAGGTTCATGTCAGGGACACCTACCAACGGTCTGAGGAAAAAGGAAAATATCACAAAGGGCGTGTGCAGAGGGAACACGCACACAGAGAGCGTGCGAAGTCAGAAAATACAAAGCAGTCCGATTATGGAGATTTCCAGACAAAGGATGCCACATTTTCGCAGGGACAGGCGGAAGAATTTACCGACAAAAAAGTACAGAAGGCTTTTGATAAGTCGGAAAAGAGTCGTCAGAAGTTACAGAAAGCAAAGGACAAGATGCCGAAAAAGCGGCAGTATGAGATGAAACGTGTCTTTGATGAACAGACCGGAAAAGCAAAGTATGTGGTGGTTCCGGTGGAAGTGGAGAAGCCATTCAAGCCTGACGGACTTGGAAAAGCTGCGGTTCACAAACTCCAGACCGAAAATATGTATTTTGTGCATCGAAAGATTGCAGAGACAGAAAAGGATAATTCTGCTGTGGAGGGTGCACATAAGACAGAACAGCGTGCAGAAGATGTTTACCATTACATGAAATATCACCGCAAGAGCAAGGCACAGAGAAAGCGTGACCGATTAGAGCGATTGCAGAAAAAACAGGTCACAGCGGATATGAAGCTGGAGTATGAGAAATTCATCAGTGAAAATCCACATCTAAAGGGCAACAGTCCAAAGAAGCAGTTGCAAAGGCAGCTACAGAAACAGCGCATCAAGCGTGAGTATGCCAAGGCAAGGCGGGTAGGAGCAGAAGCCAAGACTGCAAAGGAAACATTTACAAAGACAGCCAATGCTGCAACCGGCATTGCAAAGAAGTTACAGGAGATTGCCACAAAAAATAAAACACTGATTATCACAGTGGGTATTTTTGCTCTTCTGCTTATTATGATCATGTCGGCATTATCAAGCTGCGGTTCCATGTTTACCGGAACTGTGACAACAACGATGGCAAGCACATATCTTAGCCTTCCGGCAGAGATTGATGCAGCAGATTTATCTTTTACAGAAAAGGAAATGGAGCTGCAAAACAAGATTGACCGGATTGAAACTGATTATCCGGGATATGATGAATACGATTATAACCTTGGTGCAATCGGGCATGATCCATATACACTGATCAGTTATCTTTCCGCAGTCCATACGGAATTTACTGCCGAGGGGATGGAGAGTGAGATTCAGGAATTATTTGATGCCATGTATTCCCTTACTACTGAGGAAGTGGAGGAGACACGGACAAGGACAGTCACAAAGACCGGAACCAGAACAGTAACAAATCCGGACGGGACTACCCATACCGAGGAATATGAGTACGAGGAGGAAGAAGAATATACCGTAACAATTCTTCGTGTCACACTTACGGTCACACCGCTTGAGAGCATTGTAGCCGGACGCATGGACAGTGAGCAGACGGAAATTTTTGGAGCCTATACGGAGACAAAAGGCGGCTTACAGGTCTTTGCTTCTCCGGTTGATTATTACTGGTATTACTATATCAGCAGTTATTACGGATACCGGAAAAATCCAAACACCGGAGCTGAGGAGCTTCACAGGGGTGTGGACATAGCAGTACCGACAGGAACGCTCGTGTATGCAGCCCATGACGGAACGGTTACGGAAGCGGCTTACGATTCATACTATGGGAATTATGTGGTGATTACGGACAGTAAGGGATATACCACAAAATATGCCCACATGGACAGCTTAAATGTATCCGCAGGGCAGAGTATAAAAAAGGGTGACAATATAGGCAAAAGCGGAAATACAGGAAGCAGTACCGGAAGCCACCTTCATATTGAATGTCTGTATAACGGGGTGTATTATAACCCGTTATTTTATTTTGAAGCAGGAGAACAGACCATTTATGGGGAAACAACGGGCGGCACCGGAGGAGGAACCGGCAATGTGATACCACCGGAGTCCTATGACGATGCAACGGTGCAGACGCTTATGCGGGAAGCAAACAGATATCTGGGAATGCCATACACCTTTGGAGGAACAGCTCCGGCAAGTTTTGATTGTTCAGGCTTTGTATGTTGGGTATTTACAAACAGCGGCGTACATAACCTGCCAAGAACCACCGCACAGGGCATTTATGACCAGTGTACTCCGGTATCAGCGGCAGACGCAAAGGCAGGGGATATTATCTTTTTTACCGGAACTTATAATGCGGGACGTCCGGTTACACACGTTGGTATCTACTGTGGAAACGGTACGATGGTGCATTGCGGTGATCCAATTCAGTACACATCAATCAATACTTCTTACTGGCAGAGCCATTTCTATGGTTTTGGAAGATTGAATTAGCGAAGGGAGGAATTATTTTTGTCAGTAGAACGAATCAATTCACAGCTTAAAAAGGTCAGAGAGCAGATAGCACAGCTACAGGCAAAGGAAAAAGACCTTGCAGAACAGAAACAGATGGCGGAGGATGCCGAAGCCATGAAGATCATACGAAAATATAAAATCTCATCCGAGCGATTGCAGATGCTTAATAAGCTCAGTGAGGATGAAGTCAGAAATTTATTACAGAAACGGGAACAGGAAAAGGAGGATTCGACCAATGAAAATGAAGAAGTTATCCGTTAAGGCACTAATGTCCCTGATACTGTCGGCAATACTTTTTTGTATGCCGGTCGGGGCATTTTTTGCAAACAGGGCAAATACTGTGGAGGTTCATGCGGAGGATACAGCAGAGCAGAAAACAGAAAGTGCGGCAGAGGAAAGCAGTGCAGAAAGCACAGCGTCCGGTAATGATAACAAGGACAGTTCCGGTAGTGGAGAAAATCACACAGAGCAGTCCACAGAGAATGCAACGGAAAATTCCACAGAAGGCACAACTGAGGAGACACAGCCTGCCGCAAAATGCACCTGCAAGGAAAAATGCAGTCAGTATGCGGTGGATGAGGATTGTGAGGTGTGTGCAAAGGATTACAAGGAATGTGCTTATATCAATCCGAGCGTAAAAATTACAATCAATACACCTTCTGGGTGGCATAACGATACCACGAAAGTAACAGTCAAGGTGGAAGATACGATAGTTTCCGGTAATTTTACCATTCAGACAGTAAAGGCAAAAGTCGGACAGAATGGAAGCTGGACGGACATTACCGAGGATATGCACATAGAGATTTCCGAGAACAGCACCATTTATGTGCAGGTCACAGACCAGAAGGGCAAGACCTACGAGAAAAACCGCTACATCAAGTGCTTTGATTTTACAAAGCCTACCTTAAATGCGGTAGTCAGCGACGGTCTTTTGAGCATTCAGGCACATGATACGGATTCCGGTATCAAGGCAATCTATGTCAATGGATATGAATTTACCGACCATACGAATGGAGCCTTGAATATCCGTCTGCAACAGTTCGATGCAGGGTATCAGTATTTCACGATTTCTGCCATGGATAATGCAGGAAATACCTCTGAAATCTATAAAACAGCCAATCCGTATTACACCGATCCGGAGAATAAGGACAGCAATGAAAAAGATCCGGCACAGCAGCTTCCGGTGGATGCGTCTGCAACCAAGCCAAACTCTGCAACCGCACAGGTCACAGAGCATACGAAAACGGATGTGAATGGAAATACAGTTTCCCAGACAGGCAGTGGAACAACTTCCAGCAGTTCCGCAACAGCAAAGCAATCTCCAAGTACGGGAGATACTTCCAAGGATGCAGACCAGAGCAGTGACAGCCAGACCACAGAAAAAGGCAAGGAATTTTACACAATCCAGACTGCATCCGAGAAAGTATTTTATCTGGTAATTGATCGTGATGGGGAAGATGAAAAGGTGTATTTCCTTACAGAAGTCAGTGAAAACGACCTGCTGAATACCACAACGGATAACAGCGAGACACTTCCGAAAAATTCAGCGGCATTGGAATCTGCAATCCCTACCAAAGACAGCGCATTATCAAACAATAATGCTGATACCACAGGAGAGAAAACACAGGGAACAGAAAGTGTTGAGGACAGCACCGAAGATAGCACGGAGGATACAAGTGAGCCGAAAGAGGATACCGCAAAAGCAGATGGTTCCGGCTTTACATATATTTTAATGGGCATTGCTGCGGTAGCTGTGATCGGAGTGGTATATGTTGTGAAATCCAAGAAGAAAAAGGAAAACTTCATTGATGAGGATGAAGATGAGGACGAGCTTGACGAGGACTACGATTATGATGACGAGGAAGAAACCGAGCAGGATTTCGACGAAGCATTCATAAATGGTGGAGATGATACAGAATCAGTAGACACAGACGAGAATGACAATGAAGATAACAACAACGAGAATGATGAAGAAAATGGGGAGGAATAGAGATGGAGCTTGTAATTGCAGAGAAGCCGAGTGTGGCACAGAGCATTGCGGCAGTTCTTGGTGCCACACAGCGTAAGGACGGATATTTGGAAGGCAATGAGTATCTGGTATCATGGTGTGTGGGACATCTGGTAGAACTGGCACAGCCGGAAAGCTATGAGGAAGCATGGAAGAAATGGAGCTATGAGAGCCTTCCAATCATTCCGCAGGAATGGCAGCATGAAGTGAAAAGTGATACAAAAGCACAGTATCAGATTTTGAAAAAGCTCATGCATGATGACAGGGTAGATGCTGTTGTGTGTGCAACCGATGCCGGAAGGGAGGGAGAATTGATTTTCCGCCTGACCTACAACATGGCAGGGTGCAGAAAACCGATGAAGCGGTTATGGATTTCTTCCATGGAGGAGAGCGCTATCCGTGACGGCTTCCATAATCTTCGTCCAGGCAGCGACTATGATAACTTGTATCATTCAGCATTATGCAGGCAGGAAGCAGACTGGCTTGTGGGTATCAATGGGACAAGACTTTTTACGGTATTATATGGCGGTAAGGCATTGAAGGTTGGCAGAGTGCAGACACCGACACTTGCCATGCTGGTGGATCGTGAAAGTAAAATCATGAATTTCAAGAAAGAAGCCTATTATATGGCTCACATCATTGGAAATGGTCTGGATGCGGTATCAGAGCATATCAGTGATAAAACGGAAGCAGAGAGGATTGCAGGAGCCTGTGAAAACGGACAGGCTCTTGTCACTTCTGTGATAAAGGAAGAAAAGTGGGTGGCACCACCGAAACTCTATGACCTTACCACACTCCAGAGGGATGCAAACCGTCTGTTTGGCTTTACTGCCAAGCAGACATTGGAATATACGCAGAGCCTTTATGAGAAAAAGTTAGTGACTTATCCAAGAACAGACAGCCAGTATCTTTCCGATGACATGGAAGGTACTGCAAAAAATGTGATCGAAGCGATTTTCAATTCTCTGTTATTTGAACAGAATATCATGTTCAATCCAGATATTAAAAGAATTTTGAACAGCAAGAAAGTGACGGACCACCACGCAATCATTCCTACCATGGAGATCATCAAGCAGGACTTAAAGGCAATCCCGGAGAGCGAAATGAAGATACTTTCCCTTTGTGCAAACCGTCTGCTGTGTGCGACCGGGGAGAAGCACATTTATAATTCCACAAAGGCAGTGATTACCTGCAACAATACTGTATTTAAGGTATCTGGCAAGGAAGTGTGGAAAAATGGATGGAAGGAATTTGAGGATTTCTTCAAAAATTCCTATAAAACCGCAGAGGATAAATCGGATGCAGAGGAAGAAAAGAAGCTGCCGGAGCTTCGTGAGGGCATGATGATTGCAGTGGAGCAGACAAAGGTTTCCGAGCATTTCACACAGCCGCCAAAACATTACACTGAGGACAGCCTGCTGTCCGCCATGGAGAGAGCCGGAGCAGAGGATATGGGCGATGAAGTGGAGAGAAAAGGACTTGGCACACCTGCCACCAGAGCTGACATTATTGAAAAACTGGTAAAAGACGGATTCGTAAAGCGTGAGAAAAAGCAGATGATTCCGACAGAGGACGGAATGAAGCTGATCACGATACTTCCGGATGTAGTAAAATCTCCGAAACTGACTGCTGACTGGGAAAATGAGCTTACACTTGTATCCAAAGGAGAAGTTGCTGCAGAGCAGTTTATGTCTGGTATTGAAGCAATGGTAACTGATCTTGTAAAGACCTATCACAGCGTTAGTGATGAGCAGAAAGCCATGTTTGGCACAGGCAAGGGTGAACAGGAAGTGCTAGGTAAATGCCCGAAATGTGGTGCTGATGTAGTCAAGGGAAAATTTGGAGCGTACTGTACCGGGAAATGTGGCATGAATGTTGGCAAGGCATTTGGGGTAACACTTTCAGATTCTCAGGTCAGGAGCCTACTTCAAGGAAAAAAGATACTTGTAAAAGGTCTGAAAGGAAAGAAAGGCAGTTATGATGCGTACCTGATTCCAGAGAGTGTAGAGGAATTTTCCTATACGAAAGATGGTAAAGAAATCAAGGGGTTTCAGTATAAATTTAAGATGGAATTTCCACAGACGAAGGGAAAGCAGGGGTAGGAATGTAACTGTTATTGTGATATAGTTTTGTAAAGATAAATTGAACTTTGCGACATTTGCAGTATAGAAACATGGAGGATATACATGGAATATTATTTTACATATTTTATAGTATTCAAAAGTAATGACAATGGTTTTAGCGGACCTATAGTTTTATTTGGAAATTCAGAATCCATAAAAAAGAATAATAATGGGACAATGCATTTGTTAGATGATGATTTGAATGGAACATTAGGTGCAATAGAGTATATAATGCATTTGCCTAGGAATGTATTTGATATATATGATTTAGATGAAGAATTTATGGCATTATCATATGATACACCGCATCAAATTGTTCTTGTTCCAGATTATATACTTGTTAATCAAAATATAGATAACATTGCCCCCACCATATTTATATTAACTGAAGATTGCAGTAAAGATATAAAAAGTAACTGTGAGAAAAGAAATCCATTGTTAGGAACATACTATACTCATGAGTTAAACCAGGAATTGATCAAAAAGCAATGGGAAAAAATTTGGTTGCTTAAAAGAAAAAATGATTTTGAATTTGATGCAGTTAAGGATATTAACATTCACTTTAGGTTAGAAGGAGAAAAACTAAAAGCATTACCGGCGCTTTATCTTAGTCGACAATTTGGAGAAACAAATAATTTATTGTTAGAAATATTCAATTGTAGTGAGGTAGAGAAAAAGTGTATTGACATGCAATGGAAAAACATATCGCACCTTAACACCTTGATTTCAATGAAAAAAAAAGGCATAACTTGTTGGGATGATAAGGCTAATAAAGTATATGATGATGAAATTGTTAAGCAAATGTATAAATTTGATATTAGTGTTGTGATAACTTTCCCTGGCATTCCTAAATCACAAAAAAAGTATGGTTTATCTGCTAGTATTTTATCTGAAAATGAAAAACGAGCTATTAGGATAATGGGAGTGCATAGAGCAATTGCACGTGGTGGAATTTTAATGGAATTATCATGTGTAAAAGAAGAACTGTATAAAAAATATGGAGAGCTTGAACAAAGATGTAAGGATGGAACAAATAACAAATATATTTGGAAGACATTTAGCGATTTAGGAAAGTTACTGGGTTGTTGTTTTAATAGTTTTCAAATAGAAGTGCTAAAAAGAGCAAAAGATATTACTATATTTTCTGATTTTCCAATAGGATTAGCAATTTTAGAAAATGATGAAGTCCCATTGCAATGTTATAAAAATATTTCTTATAGACCGTTGACCCCATTAACTAGACAATTGCAATTGGAATTACTTAAAAAAAACCAAGTCTATTTAGGGAAAAAATGTAAAGTTGCTATAGCGGAATGCATTATCAATAATGATGAGAACAAATATGTATATCAAATGAGTGATTTGGTGCGTAGTACTTTGATTGATATGACAAAAAAATATGATGGTTTTTCAGTTATTTATCAACAAACTTATAGCGTTGAAAGTATACTTAAATTTATTAAGAACAATCAGGATGCAGATATATTATACATTTCAGCTCATGGATATTATAATATCAAAAAGAATATGGCTGGAATAATGGTTGGTGAAGAATTTTGGATGGCTTCTGAGGATATTATGGTACCTCCAATAGTGATATTAAGTGCGTGTCATTCTAGTCCAAGAGGAATGGGGGCTGTTAACATAGCAGATATGTTTATTCGTAATGGAGCTATTTCAGTTTTAGGAACATTTATTCCAGTAAATGCGCATAGAAACTTGATTTTAATGACAAGATTGTTTACGTATATTGTTGAGGCTCAACATAAAAATAGACAATATAGGACATTAAGTGACGCATGGTGTGGTGTAGTTGCGACAAATGCCATACATGAATTAATGGCTGAATCAAAAAGTTTTAATAAGTGGATGCATGATACAAATAGTAAAGGAAAGCCGAGAATAATTGAATTTCAATTAGAAAGATGTATTGGAAAGTTACGGTCAACACATATTTATTCAGATACTATAAAAATCGTTAAAGAAATGTTAGCAGAAGAAGGAATGGAAGGAAAGTTTGGAAATATACTTAGTACACAAGACTTTTTCCCAGAATCTTTCTTTTATCAACTTATTGGATATCCAGAAAATATTTTTTTATATAATGATATTTTTGAAGAAGCGTACAGCAATTCCCTGTTATAATTTTTTATTTATATTTAGGTGGATAAGATAATCGATGTCTTGATAGATTCTGGTTTGCCGAGGCAATGCTAGTATCACACACAACTAATAACAACACAGCGTCAGAGCGTATGGGAAACTATACGCTCTAATTTTTTGTCAAAAAATGGAGGAAAAACACATGGAAGAAACAAATGCAACAATGACAGCAGAGGAAATGCAGGGTGAACCTGCAGCAAAGGAAAATGAGACAAAGGCGGAGAAGTTTATCCGTATTGGCGAGTACCGCATGAATAAGGCGGTTGATGCTATTGGCAGACTGGAGAATCTTGCAAATCGAGGTTCCTACGAATATACACAGGAACAGGTAGATGTGATGTTTCAGGCATTAGAGGGGAGGGTTGCGGAAATTAAGGCAAGGTTTACGCCTAAGAAAACGGCTGAGAGTAAGACTTTCAGCTTTGGTACAACAGAATAGGAATGTAACGGGAAATAAAGGAAAGGCAGTCATGTAGTGTATGTGGCTGCCTTTTTGTCGTATCTATGACAGGAAGGAGAACTGCGTGAGAAAATATGATTTTATATCGGCTCTAGCAAAGGAGACAGCAGCCGAGGTTGTCAAAAATCGTGAGGAATGGATGAAATACCTTACTACAGCGGCGAGATTATATAAGTATCCGTTCCGGGAACAGCTTTTAATCTATGCACAAAGACCGGATGCAACAGCGTGTGCTTCCATAGAGCTGTGGAATGAGCGGATGCATTGCTGGGTAAACAAAGGTGCAAAGGGTATTGCACTTTTGGATGAGGATGATGCACATGGAAAGCGCCTGAAATATGTTTTTGATGTTTCTGATGTCCATGCGGCAAGGAGAATCGGACGGTATCCGGAACTCTGGGAATTACATGAGGAACATAAGGAAGATGTCATCAAGCGTCTAGAGCAGACCTATGGTGCCACAGATGACAAGAAGCTGTTTGAAGAAAGACTTATGGAGATAGCTGAGAGGATTGCGGCAGATTATTATGAGGAATTGCTGCCGGATCTGCAGTACATGATCGAGGGCAGTTTCCTTGACGGACTGGATGAGCAAAATGTCGGTATCCGTTTAAGAGATACTTTATCGGAGAGTATTTCTTTTACACTTTTATCTGCCTGTGGCGCAGATATGGAGGAGTATGGTTCGGAGTTTTCTTTCGATTTTATCCATGAATTTAATTCCATGGACACCCTTGCAGTACTTGGAGATGCAGCCAATGAGCTTGCAAAACCGGTACTTTTAGAGATTGGAAGAACCATAAGGGCATATAACAGAAGCCACGAACAGGAACAAACAGAAAATTTAACGCAGAAAGGACTTGCAAATACTTCTGAAATAGACTACAATGCGTTAAAGCGTGAAAGCAAAAGCGGACATGAGGAATATAGTGACAACAATCCAAACAGCGTAGAAAGGGGCAATAGCGATGAAGCTGACATACGAAAAGAACGGGGATTATCTGATACCGACATTACAGGCGGACATTCAGCCGGAGGGAACCGTAACGAAGTACGGAATGATGAGGGAGACTTATCTGAAGGAGAACCACAGGGGCGTGTACTCAGCGTTTCTTCTGAAAGGGACATTGAAAGAACACCTGCTGACCATTCAGAAGCAGGCAGAGGAGAGAATGGAGAAGCTGACAAGCCAGATGGCGGCAACCGAGGGAGTGACAGAACAGCTCAAGGAAACCGATCAGATGCTTTGGGTAGCGAAGATGAACAGCATTCGGAACCGAGCAGAGGAAGTGGTTCTGGGAGAACTGGTTTACAGTCTGTAACAGACACAGATGATCTTCTCCGGGGAGAAGCACCGGAATCTACCTTTACACAACTCAGCATGTTTCCTTCTTTTGAGGAGCAGGTCGGAACAGTCGCAGCAGCGGAAGCAAGTATGAAATATACCATGCCCGCTGCTTTTTCTTTGCCACAGAATGAGCTTGAAACCATTTTAAGGAGTGGCGGAGGAAAACAGCACAGCAGGAAGCGTATTTTTGCAAAGTATACAGAGGGCAGAAATGCCGAGCAGATGGTTGATTTTCTGAAAAATGAATACGGTCAGACCGGAAAAGGCTTTGAAATCAATGGGAATCCGGTATCGGTGTGGTTCGATGAGCATGGCATGAGTGTCGGCTATGGAACACAGGCAAGGGAAACACCGATTGTTACGATGGATTGGGAAGATGTGGAGAGCCATATCCGTTCTATGATCGAAAATGGTACTTATATGAGTGCCAGTGAAGCATTTCTTGTGGATACACAGGAGAGAAATCGTGTTGCCAACCAGATCTATTTCTTTCTGCGGGATGGCATGGATGAAATGCCGGAGGAGCTTGGCTTAAAAGCAGGAAATTATCCGGAAAGTGAAGCAAAACTCATGGAGTTTCTTTCCACCCATGAGGGCAGGGAACAGCTTAAAAATATTTTGGAAGATGCGGCAAACCGCCTTGCTTCTGGAGAAGCAGAATTAAAATGGCGGCATGTGAAATCACCGGAATATCTGTTATCGGAGATAGCAGACCTTGACAGGGAGAGACTGGAATTTCCATTGCCGGATGCGGTGGAGGTAGCACAGGAAGATTTTATCACACAGGATGAAATCGACTATGCACTTGGCAGAGGAAGCGGCTATGAGCATGGAGCTTTCCGCATTTATGAGTATTTCATGGAAGGACATGACCAGAAAGAAACAGTTGCTTTTCTGAAAAATGAATATGGCATTGGTGGTGGTTCCGGCGGACTGCCGGGTAATGATGATTCCCATAATGAACATGATGGAAAAGGTATCCGTCTGGAGAAAGGCAGTTATGGCAATCCGTATGCAAAAGTGCTTCTGAACTGGAATGTTGTAGAGAAAAGGCTTCGTGAGCTGATCAAAGAGGACAAATACTTATCTCCACAGGGAAAGGAAAACTATAAGGCTTACAAGGAAGAACAGGCAGAAAAAGCAAGACAGCGTGAGCTTTCTCGTCTGGAGCATGGACAGCGGTTAGAGTGTAAGAAAGACATTGATGCACTGATTGCTGAGAAATTCAATGGTTTTGTTCTTCCGAGGAATACCGCAGATGAGATCATAGATAAATATGGCATTGACTGTGTGGAATTTGTTCTTGCAAATACGGTTACGCATTTTGATTATGACGGTCGTTTTTCGCAGAACAATAAGGACTGGGCAAAGGGCATTGTTGCGGAAAATGAGTGGCAGAACAATGATCTGATTCTAAGCTCACATCCGGCGGTATTGGACGGATTTACCAATCAGGCGAGAAGATATATCAATGTGCTTCGGGAAAAAGAAAAGGAAGCACAGCAAAAAATCACGATTGATGGATATGAGTGTGTTCTGGTTGATGAGTGGGGCAGTGAAAAAGAGAAATACCTGCTTGGAAATAACATAGAGGACAGCAGTTTTTATTATGCACAGGTCAATGGGAAAACCTTTGAATACGACCATAAGCCGGAGCGTAGCGAGGTAGAGGACGATTATATCAATGCCATTGCAGAGGAAGATATTGACAGGCACGAAGCAGAAGTGTTTTCACGCTTTGAGGGGACGGATGGTATCGCAGAGCCGGATGAAACTGAGCCACAACAAGAATTTTCACAAGAGAAATCGCAGAAATTATCATGGCATGTGGTACATGATGCAGATGATGAATATGGCAATCCGACACAATGGAGTGCCACCTTATCAGAGGGAGTATTCCTTTGGATTGATAAGGAAGCGGATGGATATGCGATTTATGATACGGCAGACATTACCCGTCCGGCATTGGAGACATTTTCGACTTTGCAGGAAGCAATGGACTGGGGCAATGAACTTGCAGAAAGTGGCATGGAAGCAGAGGCGGAGTTTTCTGGTGAAAGGGAACAGGCTGAGCAGGAAGCCGATGAACTGGACAGCATAGATACGCAGTCTGCCCGTGAGCGTCTGGAGAATGGAGAAGCAGACCGACAGACAGAGGAAATGTTGTCGCAGGTGCTTACCGGAGATTGGGAGCCGCTTACACCTTCGTCAGAGGAAAAACAGCCTGCATCAGAAAGGCAATCAGCACAAGAAAGGTCGGTATCAGCACCAGATAAAAGTAACGCTGTCAATTTCCATATCAGCGATGACCGATTGGGTGAAGGCTCTCCAAAAGAAAAATTCCAGACAAATATTGCAGCAATCAAGCTGTTGGAGCAGATTGAGGGCGAAAACAGATATGCTACACCGGAAGAACAGCAGATTTTATCCCAGTATGTCGGCTGGGGCGGTCTTGCCGATGCGTTTGACGAGAGCAAATCAAACTGGTCAGCAGAATATCACCAGTTAAAGGAACTGCTATCGCCGGAGGAGTACCGCATGGCAAGGGAGAGTACCTTGAATGCCCATTATACAAGTCCGGTTATTATCCGCCAGATGTACGAAACATTGGAGAAAATGGGATTTTCCAAAGGAAATGTACTGGAGCCTTCCATGGGTATCGGCAACTTTTTCGGTATGATGCCGGATTCCATGAAAGAAAGCAGGCTGTACGGAGTGGAGCTTGACAGCATTACCGGACGGATTGCAAAACAGCTTTATCCGCAGGCAGATGTACAGATCAAAGGCTTTGAAAAGACCGATTATCCGAATGATTTCTTTGATGTGGCAATCGGAAATGTTCCTTTTGGTCAGTATAAGGTGGCAGATAAGCAGTATGATAAAAACAATTTCCTGATCCATGATTATTTCTTTGCAAAGACGTTGGATAAAGTGCGTCCCGGTGGTGTGGTTGCTTTTATCACAAGCAAGGGAACCATGGATAAGGCAAGTCCGGAGGTCAGAAGATACCTTGCACAGCGGGCAGACCTGCTTGGTGCAGTCCGACTTCCAAACACCGCATTTAAGGCGAATGCGGGAACCGAGGTCACTTCGGATATATTATTTTTCCAGAAGCGTGACCGCATGGTGGAGCGTGAGCCGGACTGGGTACATCTGGGAGAAGATGCAAATGGCATTGCAATGAACGCTTACTTTGCAGAGCATCCGGAGCAGATCGTAGGAAAGATGGAAATGTTATCCGGTCCCTATGGCATGGAAAGCACCTGCAGGGCAGATGACAGCAGACCTTTTGCGGAGCAGTTAGCGAAAGCACTTCAAAACATTACAGGACAGATTGATACGATTGATCTGGATGAGGAGCTTGCGGATGAAATGAGCAGGCAGAGTATTCCTGCTGATCCGTCCGTCAAGAATTTCAGTTATACCGTAGTCGATAATGAGGTATATTACCGTGAAAACTCTGTCATGAAGCCGGTGGAAGTATCAGACACCGCAAAAGAACGTATCAAGGGAATGGTGGCAATCCGTAACTGTACGCAGGAACTGATTGATATGCAGCTTGAGGAATACTCCGATGTAACAATTAAGGAAAAGCAGACAGAACTTAATAGCCTGTATGATAATTTCTCTAAGAAATATGGTCTGATCAATTCACAGACGAATAAGAGAGCCTTTAATCAGGACAGCAGTTATTGCCTGTTGTGTTCTTTGGAAAAACTTGATGATGAGGGCAATTTCAAAGGCAAGGCGGATATGTTCACGAAGCGTACCATTAAAAGGGCAGAGGTTGTCACAAGTGTGGATACCGCAAGTGAAGCGCTGGCAGTATCTTTAGCAGAGAAAGCCAAAATCGACCTTGATTATATGGGAGAGCTTACCGGAAGAGATAAGGATACACTTACCGAGGAACTTCGTGGTGTTATTTTCCAGAATCCGCTTACGGATGTGTGGGAGACAGCAGACCAGTATCTCAGCGGCAATGTGCGTGAGAAACTTGCCATAGCAGCCACTTATGCGGAAAATCATCCGGAATATGCTCCAAATGTGCAGGCTCTTACGCAGGTACAGCCGAGGGAGCTGGACGCATCGGAGATTGAGGTGCGTATTGGTGCCACATGGATTGATCCAAAATATATCAATGATTTCATGCGTGATACGTTCCAGACACCGGAGCATTTATTCCGCAGAGATACGATTGGGGTGCAGTTTTCGGGTGTGACCGGGGAGTGGAACATTAAAGGGAAAAACGCTGATTTTGGAAATACGCTTGTCAACATGACCTATGGTACAAGCCGGGTAAATGCCTATAAGATACTGGAAGATTCCTTAAATCTGAAAGACACAAGAGTTTATGATACCATTGAGGAAGATGGAAAGGAAAAAAGAGTTCTTAATAAAAAGGAAACCATGATTGCAAGCCAGAAGCAGGAAGCGATAAGGGAAGCATTTAAGGACTGGGTATTCCGTGATCCGGAGCGCAGGCAGACACTTGTGGCAAAATATAATGAGCTTTTCAATTCCACCAGACCAAGAGAATATGACGGTTCACATCTGAAATTTCCGGGTATGACACCGGATATTGAATTAAAGTCGCATCAGAAAAATGCGGTTGCCCATGTGCTGTATGGGGATAATACCCTGCTTGCACACTGCGTTGGTGCCGGAAAGACCTTTGAAATGACAGCGGCGGCAATGGAAAGCAAGCGTCTGGGACTATGCCAAAAGTCATTATTCGTGGTGCCGAACCACCTGACTGAACAATGGGCAAGTGATTTCCTTCGGTTATATCCCGGAGCAAATATCCTTGCGGCAACGAAAAAGGATTTTGAACCCGCCAACCGTAAGAAATTTTGTTCCCGTATTGCAACAGGTGATTATGATGCCGTTATTATCGGGCATAGTCAGTTTGAAAAAATCCCGTTATCACAGGAAAGACAGGCAGCCACAATCGAAAAACAGATTGATGAGATTGAGCTTGCTATTGATCAGGCAAAAAGAGACAACGGGGAGCGTTATACCATTAAGCAGATGGAAAAATCGAGGAAAGCATTGCAGGTGCGGCTTGACAAGTTAAATGACCAGAGCCGTAAGGATAATGTCGTGACTTTTGAGCAGTTGGGTGTAGACAGGCTGTTTGTGGATGAGAGCCACAATTACAAGAACCTGTTCCTTTATACGAAAATGAGGAATGTGGCAGGCATCGCACAGACAGAAGCACAGAAGTCCTCCGATATGTTTGCCAAGTGCCAGTATCTTGATGAAATCACAGGCGGCAAGGGTGTAACTTTTGCGACCGGAACGCCAATTTCCAACAGCATGACGGAGCTTTATACGAATATGCGTTATCTCCAGTATGGTACGCTTCAGAAGCTGGGACTGGGACATTTCGATGCGTGGGCGGCTTCTTTTGGGGAAACACAGACCGCCATAGAACTTGCACCGGAGGGAACCGGATACCGGGCAAAGACAAGATTTGCGAAGTTTTTTAATCTTCCGGAGCTGATTGCACTTTTCAAGGAGAGTGCGGACATTCAGACACCGGATATGTTAAAACTTCCTGTGCCGGAAGCAGAGTATGAAAATGTGGTATTAAAGCCGAGTGAATTTCAGAAAGAAATGGTGGCTTCTCTTGCGGAACGTGCTGAAGCAGTCCGGGACAGACAGGTGCAGCCTTACGAGGACAATATGCTAAAGATTACAAATGACGGAAGAAAGCTGGCACTTGACCAGAGGCTGCTCAACGATATGCTTCCGGATGAGGAAAATTCCAAAGCGGCAACCTGTGTGGAGAAAGCCTATGAGATATGGGAGAACACCAAAGAGCAGAAGTCGGCACAGTTAATCTTCTGCGACCTCTCCACACCGAAGGGCGATGGCACTTTCAATGTGTATGAGGATATAAAAAATAAGCTCATGGAAAAGGGAGTGCCGGAGCAGGAGATCGCATTTATCCATGATGCCAATACAGAGCTTAGAAAAGCGGAGCTGTTTGCAAAGGTAAGAAGCGGACAGGTTCGTTTTTTATTAGGTTCCACAGCCAAAATGGGAGCCGGTACGAATGTGCAGGACAGACTGATTGCATTGCATCATCTGGATGTGCCTTGGAGACCTTCTGACATTGAACAGCAGGAGGGAAGAATCTTACGACAGGGCAACCAGAATGATAAAGTAAAGATATTTCGTTATGTTACGGAAGGTACGTTTGACAGTTATTCATGGCAGCTCATTGAGAATAAGCAGAAATTCATCGGACAGATTATGACCAGTAAATCCCCGGTGCGAAGCTGTGAGGATGTGGACGAAGCGGCACTTTCCTATGCAGAAGTCAAGGCACTTGCCACAGGTAATCCCTACATAAAGGAAAAAATGGATCTTGATATTCAGGTATCGAAGTTAAAGCTGATGAAGGCAAACCATACCAGTCAGAAGTACAGGCTGGAGGATAACATCACACAGCATTATCCGCACCAGATCGCTGTTTACAAAGAACGTATCGAAGGTTTTACTGCTGATATGGAAAAATATGCGAAAAATAAGCCGGAGGATAAGGAGCAGTTCTTTATGCAGGTGGGTGGAAAGCCATACACCGACAAGAAGGAAGCGGGAACTGCAATCATAGCCATGTGTAAGGAAATCAAAGGTATCAATGCCAGTGCGGATGTAGGTGAATATCTTGGATTTAAGCTGAATGTAACCTTTGATTCTTTCAACAATAAGTTTGTGATGAATGTTAAAGGTGCTATGAGCCACCCGATGGAAGTCGGCTCTGATCCGCTTGGAAATATCACAAGAATCAACAATGTACTGGAAGCCATGCCTTCACAGCTTGAGGAAGCACAGACGAAGTTATCCAATGTGGAACATCAGCTTGAAACAGCAAAAGCGGAGGTAGATAAGCCATTTCCACAGGAAGCGGAGCTATCTGAAAAGCTGGAACGTCTTGCAGAGCTTAATGCCCTGCTTAACATGGACGAAAAAGGAGATGATGCGATTGGCATGGATGACGATGCTGCAGAACCGGAAAAACCACAGGAAGATGTGAAATCGGTGGATAAAAAAGGTGATGAGGTTGCGGATATGCCGGCAAAGCAGAGTAATCTTGGAAAAACAGTTACGGATAGTAAGCTGTCAGACCGACCGGCAGAACGGACTTCATTGCAAGAGAAGCTCGCAGCAATGAAGGCAAGGGTGTCCGGGACACCTGCAGGAAGGGATGCAGCAGATAAGGCAAAGAAAAAAGAAAAAATTTTATAGGAAAATCTATTTTATTCCCAAGTTTATTCCCAACCTGTCAGCGCTATTTGGGTTGGGAATATTGAAAAGTGTTATAGCAGTTTATGTAAGGGCAGTCCGTAGTGGCTGCCCTTTATCGTGCAAAGATGGAGATCATTTATGGCAGACAATTGTTATTGGTAGGAGCATGTGGCAATGAGGATTGGCAGATGTTACCGTTTTGCTTGGATGCGCAATCAGGAATTGTATCAGATTGTGAAAATGCAAAGGAGTATCGAAAACTTATAGGGTTACAGATATAGTAAGAGGCACGCCCAAATTTCAGGTTTCGTTCCATTCTGTAAAGAAAAATGAATGAATGTCGATAAATATTATGAGCTAAGGATGGCGTCTGTTTTCAAGGGATTGAATGTGAAAATAGACGCTGTTTCTGTTTGGATTGGAGGTTATATTATGAGAATACAAGCGGCAAATACATTTTATACAGGTACTTACTCTGTTTTGAATACGAAGTCATCAT
>ERZ827088.2035-NODE-2035-length-22442-cov-3.849511_pt1 | contig 22442 bp, 14 predicted proteins | sample MGYA00519922_ERZ827088 | MGnify/ENA primary metagenome ERZ827088 (study PRJEB31778, sample SAMEA3449254) | human gut metagenome | biome: human gut; feature: human-associated habitat; material: faeces | place: United Kingdom | collected 2010/2012 ...
CAATTGAGTAATCCACAAGATCGTTTCGTCCAAAATCGAAATATCAAGTTCATAATAAATAAAGTTCTTTTCGCGTGTCTCGTAGATCAAGTCTGCTTTTTTTAATTTTGCCAGATGATAGGAGAGTGCCTGTGGCGTCATGCCAAGAGCGATTGCCAGATCACCTGAGCTGATTTTTCCTTCCTTTAACTTTAGCAAAATATTGCGCCGATTTTTATCTGCAAGAGCATCTAGCACTTCTGCAACGGCCAATCTCATCACCTCAAATCTATTTAAAAATTATTTTAAATAGATTCTATACCACAAACCAGCAAAAGTCAAGTATAATAGGGGTGCATCACAAAGTAAGGAGGAACTAACCATGGTTAAAATTGATTTGATTACAGGCTTTCTTGGTTCAGGAAAGACTACTTTCATAAAGAAGTATGCAAAATATTTGATTGACAGCGGTAAAAACATTGGAATTTTGGAAAATGATTATGGTGCTGTCAATGTAGATATGATGCTTTTACAGGATCTGATGGGGGATCAATGTGAACTTGAAATGGTTTCTGGCGGCTGCGATAAGGATTGCCACCGCAGACGTTTTAAGACAAAGTTGATTGCGATGGGTATGTGCGGCTATGACCGTGTGATTGTGGAGCCGTCAGGTATATTTGATGTGGATGAGTTTTTTGATGCACTGAGAGAAGATCCGCTTGATAAATGGTATGAGATAGGAAATGTTATCGCGATTGCCGATGCAGGACTGCCAGAGCAGATGTCAAAGGATGCCGAGTATCTTCTAGGCTCAGAAGCAGCAGATGCAGGTCTTGTTTTTGTAAGCAAGCTTGATGAATCATCAAAAGAGCAGTCAGATACTATTTTGCCGCATATAAATCGCGCAATGGAATCTATTTCTTGTACAAGAAAATTGTCAGAAGAAGATGTTATGAAAAAGAAATGGGATGAGCTTACAAACGATGACTGGAATCGTATTTTAACATGTGGCTACCACACCGAGAGCTGGCAAAAGCGTGATGTCGAAGATGATAAATCATTTTCCTCACTTTCATTTATGAATCTGCCATTAACAAAGGAACAAATTTTGAATGCAGCAACTCAAATTTTGGGAGATCCATCCTGTGGTCATGTGCATCGTATCAAAGGATTTCTTGAGACACCAGATGGCTGGTTTGAATTAAATGCAACTGCTGCACAGCGCCAGCTAAATCCAATCGCAAATGGTCAGCAGATCATTATCGTGATAGGAGAGGGGCTTAATAAAGAAAAAATTGAAGCATATTTGCAAGCATGAAATTATGAACTTGTAAAGTAAAATTTACTCAAAACACAGCGAAAACTATAGGATACCACTAGATTTTTTGCAAAAGATATATTATAATTTATAGATGAGAAAGTTAAAAAACGTGCATATGGCACGAAAACTGTAGGTAAAAGCTGCGCTGGCAGCAGATTGAGGTAAGAATGGAGATTAAAATTGAGAATCTGACGAAGGCATATGGAGACTTCAAAGCTGTTGACAACATGAACCTGAACATTGCAGATGGTGAGTTGGTTGGTCTGCTCGGACCGTCTGGCTGTGGAAAATCCACTCTCCTGCGGGTGGCGGCCCGGCTGATGGCACCGGAACGGGGAGAGGTAAGGATAGAGGGGCAGGACGTGTCCCGGCTCTCCGCCAAGCAGTTTGCCCGGTTGGCGGCGCTGCTTCCCCAGAGCCGGCCGCTGCCCGGCATCACGGCGGGGAGCCTGGTCCTCCACGGGCGCTTCCCCTATCTGGGCTATCCCCGCCGCTACTCCAGGGAGGACCGGGAGGCGGCCCACCAAGCCATGGAGCGCACCGGTGTGGCCGGGCTGGAGGGGGTGCCCATGGCCCACCTCTCCGGTGGACAGAGACAGAAGGTTTATCTGGCCATGGCGCTGGCCCAGGACACCCCGGTGCTGCTGCTGGACGAGCCCACCACCTTTCTGGATATCGCCCACCAGCTGGAGCTGGCGGAGACCGCCCGGACGTTGGCGGAGGAGGGAAAAGCGGTGGTCATGGTCCTCCATGACCTGAACCTGGCCCTGAGCTGCGCACACCGGGTGGCGGTGCTGGAGGAGGGACAGCTGCGGCGGGTGGGTGCGCCGGAGGAGATCTACGCCTCCGGCGTGCTGGAGAAGGTATTCCAGGTCCGGGCCCACAGCGTGGAGACGGCGAAGGGGGAGCGGCAGTACCTCTTCAGCCGGCTGTGAGAGCGGAGGGGGGGCCACCCTGCCCGTTTTCTTGTATGATAAAAAGAGCCGTCCCCCTGAGATAGGGGAACGGCTCTTTTATGCTGATCAGCGGATCAGCCGGCTTGAGAGGGAGCCGCTGGAAGCCGCCCTATGAGAATAGCGGTGCCTGCTCCGGCGGGGAGGAGCCGTTCAGTTGTCGTCCTGGAGGGCATCGTAGTCCGTCTCACCGGTCCGGACCTTGACCACGTTTTCTACGTTGTACAGGAAGATCTTTCCGTCCCCCTGATTGCCAGTGCGGAGGGCTTTTTCCGCCGCAGCCACCACCAGGGCGGGGTCCACCCTGGACACCACGATGTCCACCTGAATCTTAGGAAGCAGGTTCATGCTCATTTTGACGCCCCTGTACTGCCCCACCTTGCCCAACTGGGTGCCGCACCCCATCACGTTGCTCACTGTCATGCCGGTGACGCCGATGGCCGCCATGGTGTCCTTCAGGATGGAGAAGCGCTCCTCCCGACAGATGATGGTCACCTTGGTCAGCTTCCGGCCGGAGGGGTCAGGCGCAGGCCGGGATTCCAGCGCGGCCGGCACAAGTCCGGAGAGGTCCACCGGCCCGCCGGCCCCTTCTCCGCCTAGGGCGCTGGGGGCTGCGGGGCGGAAGTCGGCGTAGGCGGAGGCCAGGGCGTGCTCTGTGATGTCCAGGCCAATGATCTCATCCTCGGCGGATACCCGCAGACCGATGGTCTTGTCGATGAACTTGAACACCAGGAACATGGATACAGAGGCATAGGCGGCGATGGCAGCTACACCCATGCACTGCACCCCCAGGTGGTAGAGACCGCCGCCGTAGAGCAGCCCGCTGGAGGTGTTGAACAGGCCGTCCGCCAGGGTGCCCCAGATGCCGTTGGCACAGTGGACCGCTACAGCACCCACCGGGTCGTCCACATGGAGCTTGAAGTCCAGCAGCTCCACCACCAGCACCACCAGGATGCCATCGACTGCGCCGATGAGGATCGCGCCCAAGGCGTCTACCGTGGCACAGGGGGCGGTGATGCCCACCAGGCCAGCCAGAGAGGCGTTCAGACACATGGAGACGTCCGGCTTGCCGCTGCGCACCCAGGTGAAGACCATGCAGGTGAAGGTGGCCACGGCGGGGGCAAGGGTGGTGTTGCCCAGGATCTGGGCTAGCTGGGCGGCATCTGCGGCGGCGGCGCCGTTGAAGCCGTACCAGCAGAACCAGAGGATGAAGCACCCCAGCGCGCCCATGGTCAGGGAGTGCCCGGGGATGGCGTTGACCTGGATGCGGCCGTCCTTTTCCCGGGTGTACTTACCGATCCGGGGGCCCAGCATCCACGCGCCGATAAGGGCAGCCAGTCCGCCCACCATGTGGATCACAGAGGAGCCGGCGAAGTCCACGTAGCCGAACTGGACCAGCCAGCCCTGGCTGTTCCAGACCCACCCGGCCTCGATGGGGTAGACCACCGCGCTGATAACGCCGGAGTACACGCAGTAGGCCAGGAATTTGGTGCGCTCCGCCATGGCGCCGGAGACGATGGTGGCCGCTGTGGCGCAGAACACCAGCTGGAAAAAGAAGTTAGACCAGTCGAAGGCATAGAAGTTCGTAAACATCTGATACTCCGGCATGCCGATCAGGCCGAAGAAATAGTTCTCACTGTTCATGATGCCGTAGCCCAGCAGGATGAAGACCACCGTTCCGATGCAGAAATCCATTAGGTTCTTCATGATGATGTTGCCTGCGTTTTTTGCCCGGGTAAATCCTGTTTCAACCATTGCGAATCCGCACTGCATGAAAAAGACCAGGATTGCGCCCATGAGATACCATACCGATAAATCCATCTTCTCTCGCTCCTTTTTACACAAGGGCGTGCGGTCCGGCACCTTCGCCGTCCCGCACGCCCTTGTGCGTTTGATTTTGGTTCCTCTGCTGCAGCAAAAGAAGCAGGCGCCGCCGGGTCTGATCCCGACAGCGCCTTTGCTTGAGTGTGAGTTTATACCTCCGGTTTTCTCCTGTCAAGATGCAGGAAAAAAGTTTGTGGGAGCCAATCAAAATGCAGGGAGACAGGGCAGACCCTCTTTTCCAAGTTCAACAAATTTTTTGCGTGCCAGAGTCAGAAGGAGAGGGAAGCGTTTCTCAAAAAATAGAAAAGAAAAAGTTGAATGTAAAAATTGCATAAAATAGGAGGGTGCTCCTGGGAATGGCCATATATTTGCAATAAAGATAAAATATAATTTCAAAAAATATTGACTTTCACGAAGTAGTGTACTATACTTTCGCCCATAGCTGAAAACAGAGGGCCTCATGTCTCTGATAGAGACATAATTTCGAGATGCCTAAACTTGAAAGAAGGATGTGAAGTTCCTGCAAAATGACTAGGCTTGGGACGGGAGCCCTGCGGTGAAAGACGGCTATGTGCGTATGGGAGAGACAGCGCAGTCTCGCGGCGGCAGTCCGGGAGTTTGACTGCCGTATTTTTGTAAGCTGACCTGGAAAGGGGAAATCGAGATGAACAGAGAAGGCTATCAGCAGCGCGGCTTGTATGACCCGGCGTTTGAGCACGATGCCTGCGGCATCGGAGCCGTGGTGGACATCAAGGGCCGCCAGAGCTATGAGACGGTGGACAGTGCGCTGAAAATCGTGGAGAAGCTGGAGCATCGAGCGGGAAAGGACGCTGAGGGAAAGACCGGTGACGGCGTGGGCATCCTCCTCCAGATCTCCCACCAGTTTTTTCAGAAGGCGGCCACGGAGTGCGGCATCCAGCTGGGGGAGGCGCGGGACTATGGCGTAGGTATGTTTTTCTTTCCCCAGGACACTCTCAGGCGCAATCAGGCTAAGAAGATGTTCGAGGTCATTGTGGCCAAGGAAGGCATGGAATTTCTGGGCTGGCGGAAGGTGCCTGTCTGCCCAGAGGTGCTGGGCCAGAAGGCACTGTCCAAGATGCCCAACATCCAGCAGGCCTTCGTGAAGCGGCCGGGGGATGCGGCCCGGGGACTGGAGTTCGACCGCAGGCTGTATGTGGCCCGCCGAGTCTTTGAGCAGTCCAACGACAACACCTATGTCCCCTCCCTGTCCAGCCGGACAGTGGTATATAAGGGGATGTTCCTGGTGGGGGAACTGCGGAAGTTCTACCTGGACCTGCAGAGTCGGGACTACCACAGCGCCATCGCATGCGTTCACTCCCGCTTCTCCACCAACACCAATCCCTCCTGGGAGCGGGCCCACCCTAACCGCCTGATCCTCCACAACGGCGAGATCAACACCATCCGGGGCAACGCAGACCGGATGCTGGCCCGGGAGGAGACCATGTCCAACCCGGTGATCGACGACGCCCTGGACAAGATCTACCCCGTGGTCAACGGGGCCGGGTCCGACTCGGCCATGCTGGACAACACCCTGGAGTTCCTGGTCATGAGCGGCATGGACCTGCCCCTCGCGGTGATGGTCACCATCCCGGAGCCCTGGACCAAGGACGGCAGTATCAGCCGGGCCAAGCGGGACCTGTACCAGTATTACGCCATCATGATGGAGCCCTGGGATGGTCCGGCCTCCATCCTGTTCTCCGACGGCGACGCCATGGGAGCGGTGCTGGACCGGAACGGGCTGCGCCCCTCCCGGTACTATATCACTGACGACGGTAAGCTGATCCTCTCCTCCGAGGTGGGTGCCCTGGACCTGGACCCCAGGAAGATCGTGAAGAAATCCCGGCTGGAGCCGGGGAAGATGCTGCTGGTGGATACAGTCCAGGGGCGTATCATTGATGACGCGGAGCTGAAGGAGACCTACGCCGCCCGCCAGCCCTACGGCGAGTGGCTGGACCGGGGCCTCATCCGGCTGAAGGACCTGCCGGTCCCCAACAAAAAGGTGCCCGGCTACTCCAAGGAGGAGCTGACCCGGCTGGAGAAGGCCTTCGGTTATACCTATGAGGATGTGAAAAACACCATCCTCCCTATGGCACGCACCGGGGCGGAGCCCACCGCCGCCATGGGGGTGGACATCCCACTGGCGGTCCTCTCCGACCACGAACAGCCCCTGTTCAACTACTTCAAGCAGCTCTTTGCCCAGGTGACCAATCCCCCCATCGACGCCATCCGGGAGGAGGTGGTCACCGACACCACCGTCTATCTGGGCAACGACGGCAACCTGCTGGAGGAGCGGGCGGACAACGCTCACGCCCTTCAGGTGGGCAACCCTATCCTCACCTCGGTAGACCTGATGAAGATCCGGGACATGAAGCAGCCCGGCTTCCAGGTGGAGACCGTCTCCATCCTATACTACAAGAACACCCCTCTGAAGCGGGCGCTGGACCACCTGTTCGTTGCGGTGGACCGGGCCTACCGCAACGGGGCCAACATCGTCATCCTCTCCGACCGGGGGGTGGACGAGAACCATGTGGCCATCCCGTCCCTGCTGGCTGTCTCAGCCGTGGAGCGATACCTGATCCGCACCAAGAAGTGCACCGCCGTGTCCATCGTACTGGAGTCAGCGGAACCCCGGGACGTGAACCACTTCGCCACGCTGCTGGGCTACGGTGCCCGGGCGGTGAACCCCTATCTGGCCCATGCGGCCATCGGCTCCCTCATTGACCAAGGTCTGCTGGACAAGGATTACCACACCGCGGTGAAGGACTATAACCAGGCCATCCTCAGCGGCATCGTGAAGATCGCCTCCAAGATGGGTATCTCCACCATCCAGTCCTACCAGTCTGCCCAGATCTTCGAGGCAGTGGGCATTGACCGGGTGGTGGTGGACGAGTATTTCACTGGTACCCTCAGCCGGGTGGGGGGCGTGGGTCTGAAGGAGATCGCTCAACTGGTGGATGACCACCACAGCCGGGCCTTCGACCCCCTGGGCCTGGGCGGCGACCCTACCCTGGACAGCCGGGGCGAGCACAAGGCCCGCGCTGGTCAGGAGGACCACATGTACAGCCCCCAGGTCATCCATCTCCTCCAGGAGGCCACCCGCAGGGGGGACTACAAACTCTTCAAGGAGTACACGGCCCTGGTGGACGACGCCTCCAAGCCCCACACCCTCCGCGGCCTGATGGAGATGCAGTATCTGGACACCCCGATTCCCTTGGACGAGGTGGAGAGCGTGGACTCCATCGTTAAGAGGTTTAAGACCGGGGCTATGTCCTTCGGCTCCATCTCCGCTGAGGCCCACGAGTGCATGGCGGTGGCCATGAACACCCTGGGGGGCAAATCCAACTGCGGGGAGGGCGGCGAAGACCCCGCCCGCTTCGGCACCCTGAAAAATTCCGCCATCAAACAGGTGGCCTCCGGCCGCTTCGGCGTGACCAGCGAGTATCTGGTGTCAGCCCAAGATCTCCAGATCAAGATGGCTCAGGGGGCCAAGCCCGGCGAGGGCGGCCACCTGCCGGGGAAGAAGATCACGCCGGAGGTGGCCAGGACCCGCCATTCCACACCGGGCGTCACCTTGATATCCCCGCCGCCCCACCACGACATCTACTCCATCGAGGATCTAGCCCAGCTGATCTACGACCTGAAGAATGCCAACCGGCAAGCCCGCATCTCTGTGAAGCTGTGCGCCGAGCCGGGAGTTGGCACCATTGCCTCCGGCGTGGCCAAGGCCGGGGCTCAGGTAGTACTGATCTGCGGCTATGACGGGGGCACCGGTGCCGCCCCCCGCAGTTCCATCCATTCTGCCGGTGTGCCTTGGGAGCTGGGGGTGGCCGAGACCCACCAGACCCTGATCATGAACGGCCTGCGCTCCCGGGTCATCGTAGAGACCGACGGCAAGCTGATGAGCGGCCGGGACGTGGCCATCGCCTGCATGCTGGGGGCGGAGGAGTTCGGCTTTGCCACCGCCCCCCTGGTCACCATGGGCTGCTGCATGATGCGGGTATGCAACCTGGGCACCTGCCCGGCAGGGATCGCCACCCAGGACCCGGAGCTGCGGCGGCGCTTCACCGGAAAACCGGAGTATGTGATGAACTTCATGCGCTTCGTGGCCCAGGAGCTGCGGGAGCACATGGCCTGCCTGGGGGTGCGTACCGTGGACGAGCTGGTGGGCCGCACCGACTTGCTGAAGGTGCGGGAGCACGCCGTCAACGAGCGGGCCGCCACGGTGGACCTGTCCGCCATTCTGGATAACCCGTTTGAAGGGGCGCAGGTCAAGCGCCATTTCGACCCCGCGGACGCCTATGACTTCCAGCTGGAGAAGACGGTGGACATGAGGGTCCTGCTGAAGAAGATGAAGGGGGCGCTGGAGAAGGGGGAGAAGCGGACGGTGAACGTCCCCGTCACCAGTACCGACCGGACCCTGGGGACCATTTTCGGTTCCGATATCACCAGGCTCCACGGCAGCAGCCTGCCCGACGACACCTTCACTGTCAAGTGTACCGGCGGCGGTGGGCAGTCCTTCGGTGCCTTCATTCCCAAAGGGCTCACCCTGGAGCTGGAAGGGGACTGCAACGACTATATGGGAAAGGGCCTCTCCGGCGGAAAAATTATCGTCTATCCCCCCAAAGGGTCCCCCTTCAAACCGGAAGAGAACATCATCATTGGCAATGTTGCCCTCTACGGGGCTACCAGCGGCAAGGCATTCATCAACGGCATGGCAGGGGAGCGATTCGCCGTGCGCAACTCCGGCGCCTGCGCGGTGGTGGAGGGCGTGGGCGACCACGGCTGCGAATACATGACCGGCGGCCGGGTGGTGGTGCTGGGACCTACCGGCAAGAACTTCGCGGCGGGCATGTCCGGCGGCATCGCCTATGTGTGGGATGAGGACCGGGACCTGTACCTGCGGCTGAACAAGGCGCTGGTCACAGTGGACCCGGTGACGGAGCGGCAGGACATCCAAGAGATCCGGACCATGCTCACCGAGCATGTGGAGGCCACCGGCTCCCCTAAGGCCCGGGAGATCTTGGACCACCTGGAGGAGAAGGCAGCCTGTTTCAAGAAGATTCTGCCTCGGGACTACGACAGAATGCTGCGCACCATCGCGGAATTTGAGGCCCAGGGCCTGAGCCACGAACAGGCTGAGGTGGAGGCATTCAGTGCCAGCACCAAGGAATAAGGGGGAGAAAGTGTTATGGGAAAGATCACTGGATTTCTGGAATATGACCGGCAGACTGATCCGGCGGAGCAGCCACTGGACCGCATCGAGCATTGGAAGGAGTTCCACCCCCGCCTGTCCGAGGCGGACCGCCGCCAGCAGGGGGCCCGGTGCATGGAGTGCGGTGTGCCCTTCTGCCAGTCCGGCGCCACCCTGGGCGGGATGACTTCCGGCTGCCCCCTGCACAACTTGGTGCCGGAGTGGAACGACCTGCTCTACACGGGGAACCTGCCCCAGGCGCTGGAGCGGCTGCTGAAGACCAACAATTTTCCTGAGTTTACAGGGCGGGTGTGTCCCGCCCTGTGCGAGGCCGCCTGCACCTGCGGCCTCCACGGCGACCCGGTCACCGTCCGGGAGAACGAGCTGGGCATCATCGAGGCAGCATTCGAGCGGGGCTTGGTCCAGCCTCGGCCGCCCAGAGTGCGCAGCGGCAAGCGGGTGGCGGTGGTGGGCTCCGGCCCCGCCGGACTGTCGGCGGCGGACCAGCTCAACCGCCGGGGCCACAGCGTCACCGTCTTTGAGCGGGACGACCGGGTGGGCGGACTGTTGATGTACGGCATCCCCAACATGAAGCTGGAGAAGAAGTATGTCATGCGCCGGGTGGAGCTGATGCGGGAGGAGGGCGTGTGTTTCGTCACCGGCGTGGATGTGGGCCGGGACAAGAGTGCCCAGGAGCTGCTGGACGAGTTTGATGCGGTGATCCTGTGTACCGGGGCCAAGGAGCCCCGAGATCTGGCGGTGCCCGGCCGGGAGGCCGGCGGGGTCCATTTCGCGGTGGACTATCTGGCCGCCACCACCCGCAGCCTGCTCAACTCCAAGCTGAAGGACGGCACTTATCTCAGCGCCGCAGGCAAGGACGTGGTGGTGGTAGGCGGCGGCGACACGGGCAACGACTGTGTGGGAACGGCACTGCGTCATGGCTGCCGTTCGGTGGTGCAGCTGGAGATGATGCCCAGGCTGCCCGACCAGCGGGCCGACGATAATCGCTGGCCGGAGTGGCCCCGGGTGTGTAAGACCGACTACGGCCAGGAGGAGGCCGTCGCCGTCTTCGGGCGGGACCCCCGGATCTATCAGACCACGGTGAAGGAACTGCTGACCGACAGCGAGGGGAACCTCCGGGCGGTGAAGGTGGTCCGGCTGGAGGCGGGGACGGACAAGAAGACAGGGCGCACTGTGATGCACGAGGTAGCAGGCTCGGAGGAGGAACTGCCCTGCCAGCTGCTGCTCATCGCCGCCGGCTTCCTGGGCCCCCAGGCCTATGTCGCCGAGACCTTTGGATTGGAGCGCACCCCCCGCTCCTGTGTCAGCACCGCCCCCGGCGGATACGCCACCAATGTGCCCAAGGTGTTCGCCGCCGGAGACATGCGCAGGGGCCAGTCCCTGGTGGTCTGGGCCATCCAGGAAGGGCGCGCCGCCGCCCACGAGGTGGACACCTTTCTGATGGGGTACAGCAATTAAAAGCCTGACCGCAGGCGCGGTCAGCTGGGTGCCAGGGCGAGCACCCTGGCGCAGGTACGGCTCTGCCGGCCTGAGCATCTGGATCCCAGAAGGATGAGCCGCCCAGAGACGGCGGGATAAAAACGAAAGACACGCTTTTCAGCGTGTCTTTCGTTTTCAACAGCAGATCAGAAAAAGATGCAGTGGCTGTCGGTCTGTATCAAAATCCAAATCGAAGCCCGGCGGAGCGGATTCGATTTGAAAAGGAAGAGCAAGGGGGCGGGCGGATGACGTCTTTTTTGCCTCAGGCATAAAAAGACGTGGTCACAAAGCGAACTTTGCCACCACGTGGAAAGGACGGTCAAAACCGATATTTTTACGAGGGCAAAAACAGCCGCCCACAGGGCGGACCCAAGCCGGAGCCCAACGCAGCGGGTCCGGTTTGGAAGCGAGAAGCGGCAGAATAAGCGAGCGATGAGCTTTACAATGAAATGAAAAAGCTCGTCGCAAGTGATATGTCGCTTGCGACGAGCTGGTACGGGTAGTGGGAGTCGAACCCACACGGTTGCCCACTGGAACCTAAATCCAGCGCGTCTGCCAATTCCGCCATACCCGCGCGACCACGTCTATCATAAAGGATTGTAGGAAAAAAGTCAATGGGCATTGCGGAGAAGGGGACGCCCCGGAAAAGGGCGCCCCCAGGCAGAAGATTTTGGAATGGGGAAGATGGCTCACTCTCCAGGGGAATGGCGGTGCAGGGCGGCGGTCAGCAGGACCACGCCCGCAGCCAGGAGCCCGGATTGGACCAGGCACATGCCCCCGGGCAGGGAAAAGGCCGGGTCCAGTGTCCCCAGGGACAGGGGGTACTGGGAGAAGAACCGGCCGTTCCACAGGGAGAGCAGCTCGGGAAGGGGGAGGAGCTGGAGCAGGAAGGGCAGGGGCATCCACAGGTAGACGAGCCAGGGGCGCAGGCGGCCCAGCAGCCAGCCGCTGCCCAGGGCAAAGACCAGAGCTGGTATCAGGGATATGGCGGCGGGAAGGAACAGACTGCCCCAGCTGTACCACCGAAACATGCGGGCATAAAAGACAGCGGACAGCAGCAGGACGGCGAGGGACTGGAGGACGGTGCCGGTCAGTGCCGCCCCCAGCCGGGCCAGAGCGTATTGCCAGGGCCGCACAGGGGTGGCGGCGGTGAGGACTGCGGCCCGCCGCTCCGCCCCTGAAGTGAAAAAGGTGAGAAAGAACAGCACACCGATCCACAGCAGGGGGAGCAGGCGGCTGAGGTAATCCCCGAAGGTCCAGGGGGAGAAGGGGGCAGTGTGGGACACCCCCAGAATGGAGGCGCCGGTGAGTACCTGCCAGCCGTAGAACAGGGTCACGGCCAGAATGCCGAAAAAGAACTTGTTCCACAGCAAGCGCTTACACTCATATCGAAATATCTTGACCAAGGTCCAGCTCCTCCTCTGTCAGCCCGCAGGCGTCTAAAAATTCTTGATAGGTGAGATAGGGATAGCTCCAATCGAGCTCACGGTTGAACAGGCCGCGCAGGATCTCATCCATGGCCGCCTCACCCCCTACCAGCTTCTCTGCCCTCAAAATTTTCAGGGGCATCTCACAGTACTGCCGCATGCCGGTCAGGCTGTTGGTGATGGCCAGCTGCTCCTCCTCGGGCAGCATGGCCAGGTACTCTGGGTTTCGGACGTAGAAATCCAGGTAGTAGTCCTCCACCTCCCGCTTCCACTGGTCCACGTAGTATTCCTGTGCGTGATCCGCCCCGTAGAGCTCCTTGACGATGCGGTAGGTGGTGTACACCGTCAGCCCCTCGGCGGACCAGGGGTCTGCGGGGTCCTCGGAGTCAAACATGTTGCCCAGGCCCCACCACTGGTGGACCAGCTCGTGGATCATCACCTCGCCGGGGACGGCCCCCTTGCCGCCGTCGCGGAGATTGGCGGCAGTGAAGTCCATTTCATTCAGCAGGCTGGCGCCCCCGGCGGCGTAGCCCCCGCCGGCCACCCGGCTCTGGATCAGCTTCAGAGAGCCGCCAGCGCTGAAGGACAGGGGGCCGTAGCGCTCTGTGCAGTAGTCCACCACGGACCGCACCGCATCCGCCGCCCCGGCCTGCTCCATCACCGCCTGATGCTTCCGGCCATAGTAGAGCTGGATGGTGGCGCCGCCGGCCTGGATATCCTGTCGGATGTAGTCCCCGGCGTAGACGATGCCGCCAGCGCTGTCATCCTCATAGCGCCAGGTGGCGGTGCCGTTGCCGTGGGTCTCCACCACCTCTGCCTCGCTGGTACCGAAGGGGATGACGGTCATGGAGCCGGGCACGGTGAGCTCCACGGTGGTGGGATAGCCCTGCCCCTCTGGCAGAACATTGAGCAGATAGGGCATCAGGTTCTGATTCTCCAGGCACAGATAGGCTCCGCTGATCTCGGGGGAGCCCTGGGTGGTCTCCGCAATGTTCCAGTCCCTGGGGAAGCCGCCGTACTCCAGCACCAGCTCCACCGCGCCGTCCGCCGGGAGGGCGATCTCCCACAGAGCCATGTTGGACTCCTCGTAGCCGGTGCGGACGGGGGAGATCTCCGCCCCATTGGCACGGGCAGAAGTGATGTCGTACCCCGGGTCCACACCGAAGCAGACCGTCCACCCCTGGCCGGAGGTGTTCTGGAACTGATAGGCGGCTCGGCCCTCCACCGTGCCAGCGGCGGTGTCTGGGAATACCTGGGCGGTGCGCCTGGAACAGGTGACTCCCTCGGCATACTCCAGTTCGAAGAGCCGGGAGGCGGTGAGGTCCGGATTGCTGTTGTCAAAGAAGGGCTGAGCTGCATAGGCCGCACCGGAACAGGCCAGGAGCAGCAGGGCGATCAACGGCCGACAGACCCGCCGGGCGCTCCGGGCCAGGGAGCCTAGAAGCCCCTTCCCATACTGCCGGATACACAGCCAGGAGAGGGTCCAAACCCCCGCCAGGGCTGCCAGCCAGGTCAGGCGCATATAGGCCACCGACCGGTAGAGCCGGAAGTTGGAGAAGTCATCGGACAGGGCCCATACGCAGGGATTGAGCCAGCACAGCTGCCACTTCCCGGCCCACACCGTCAGACTCAGGGCGGCGAAGGCGGCAAAGAGGACCAGGGACAGGTCAGAGCGCCGGGTGAACTGATAGGCGGCGGCCGCCGCCAGAATGGCCAGCCACAGGGCCAGCCCCATGAACAGCAGATAGGAGAGCAGGTAGTCCGTGCCGCCAAAGACGGAGCCGATGAGCTCCCGGCTGATGGGGAGCCAAACCAGCATGGTGAGGCCCAGACCCAGGACAGCGGCAGCGGCCAGGGCGGGCAGGCGCACCAGGGCCATGGTCAGGGGGGAGACCGCAGCGTCCATCAGCATGCCCACCCGGCTGCGCTCCGTGCGGTCCAGCTCGTACACTGTCAGCAGGCCGAACAGGATGCCCCCCACCACGCCCCCGGCCAGGGCGGGATCAGCCAGATACATGGACAGCATGGTGTCGGCGGCGGTGGGCTTGTACAGCACCAGCCCAGCCAGTGGGGAGAGCACAGTCAGTAAAATGACCAGCCAGGTCAGGCGGCTTTGGAATAGACGTCCCAGCTCCAGACAAAACAGATGCAGAGCTTTCATTGGACCGCCTCCCGGGAGATGAGGTAGAGGTAGGCGTCCTCCAGGGTTGGTTCTGCGGGCTGAGCGAAGCGGGGGAGGACATCGGCCACCGCCCGGCAGCGGATGCCCTGGCTGGTGTTCACCCGGGCCGTAATGTGCAGCCCCGCCTCCTGGGCCGCCTCCCGTTCCCAGAACACCCCCACGTGTCCAGCGGCGGACTGGATCAGGGCTTCCGGAGTGCCGGTGAACAGGACCCTGCCCTGGTCTATAACGACCAGCTGGCCGCAGACCGACTGCACATCCTCAATGATATGGGTGGACAGCAGCACCAGCCGGTCCTGGGCTGTCTGGGAAAAGAGGTTGCGGAAGTGGATGCGCTCCTCCGGGTCCAGGCCCACGGTGGGCTCGTCAAAGATGAGGAACTCCGGGTCTCCCAGCAGAGCCTGGGCGATTCCCACCCGCTGGCGCTGGCCTCCGGAGAGAGTGCGGATTCTGGCCCGGCGCTTCTCCTCCAGATTGACGGCCCGGATGACCTGGTCGATGGCGGAGCGGCTGTTCCTCAGCCCCTTCAGGGCAGCCATGTAGTCCAGGAACTGATAGACGGTGAGCTCGTCATACAGGCCGAAGGACTGGGGGAGATAGCCCAGACGGGCTTTGAGCGCCCGCTGGGATCGGTCCAGCGGGCGCCCGTCCACCAGGATGGAGCCCTGGGTGGGCAGGAGGGCGGCCACCAGCAGCTTCATCAGGGTGGACTTGCCCGCCCCGTTGGGGCCCAGAAGCCCCACCAGGCTGGGGCTGGTCAGGTCCAGGTCCAGTCGCTGGAGGGCCTGCTTCCCGCTGGGATAGGTCATAGAGAGATCTTGGATTTGGATTTGCATGGGTCAACATCCTTTCGTCTTGGGTTCCATGTCAGGATACCGGTGCAATGTGGAGAGCGATTGAAGAAAAGATGTGTTTTGTATGAAGATGGCGGAGAGGCCAGGGCAATCATGTCCCCGCCCGGGAGGCGGACGGGGACAGATGGCTTAGGCCTGAGAGATGGCCCGGAGAGCGGTGATAAGAGGAGGCTCGCCTGGGGGAGAGAGGAGGTCTGGGAGGGTGCCCAGCTCCTCGTTGCTGCTCCCGTCGGGATTGAGGCCGAATACAGGGGTGTACTGGACCAAGATCCCGCTGTTGGGCAGCTGGAGAAAGACCGGGTCTGTCCCGATGCCGTCTCCGCTGGTGGCACTGCCCACCAGCGTGGCAAAACCGGTCTGTTGGCAGAAGAGGGCGAAGGATTCGGAGGCGGAGTAGACGGACTCGTCTACCAGGACCCAGATGCGGCCCCGGAAGGGGCTGGGCTGATCAGCCGGCTCCACCCTGTGGCAGACTCGGACAAAGTGGGTGGCTAGATCCAGGTCCCCCGGCTCAAGATGAGGCAGACTGGGGAGCTGGTTCAGGGGGAGGAGACACTCGGCGGGAAAGACCTGATCCAAATAAGGGGCGTTGTTGCGGCTGTGGCGGACCAGGGCCAGGTGCTCGCTGGACAGGGGCTCATCAATGTGGGGGGCGACCAACAGCTCCTCCCAGTAAGCCTCGCTCCCGCCGCTGTTGTCCGTCAGATCAAAGATCAGGTCGGTGCAGTCCCCACACTGCCGGTAGAAGTCAGACAGGATGGCACGGTCCGCCTCGTACTCGGCGGGAAAACTGTCGATTTTCACATAGCCCACCCCACTCTCCGGCAACAGGAGGGGAATCACGCCGCCAGCAGCGGGGGCCGGCGTCTCCAGGGCCGGCTCCTCTTCCTCACTTGAGGAGTTAATGGCGCGGTCCAGGGCCAGGAGGGAGCGGTACTTTTCGCGGGTCTCTTTCCGCTCGAGAATGTCGGCCCAGGCCGTCTGCCCGCTCCGCCGGTAGAGCCTGGCGGATGGGAGGAGACTGAAGTAGTCGGCGGGCTCCACAATGGACAGATGCCCGTTGTTCCCCAGCAGGAACAGGGTGCTGTAAACCGCTTGATAAAAGGTCTGATCGCTGTCGCTTTCGGCCACCATGTCCCGGTAGCTGGTGTAGATCCCTTCCACATCCACCCCTTCCCGATCTAAAATCCCCCAGCAGGGATAGCTGTCGGCCAGAACAGACCAGAGATACTTGTAGTCCTCCATCCGCTGCTCTGCGGTCAGACCCAGCATGTGATCTGGAGAAGGGGTGTCCTGGGCCTGACTGAGCGGCAGACTCAGAGACAGGGCGGCGGCAGCTAGTACTGCCGCCGCCATCTGTTTCCTCAATTTCATACAAACACTTCCTTTCTGGAAAACAGGATATCGTGCCTTTATGAAAGGAGTGTGAAGGGGGCCTTACGACTTTCTGACACAAACCTTACAGAACTCTTACAGCATTTGAATGTTTTACCCAATAGGGAGTACAAACAGGAGGGCATTGATTTTCTGCCGGGGCATGTTATACTAAAAGAAAAATGGTGCAGGGAGGCGGACATGGTGGGGGAGAAGAGGCTTTGGAAGCTGGACCAGGGGCTGTGCGTGCTTTTGATGCTGTTGATCCCCCTCCAGCTGTGTCTCAGCATTGCCAACTTGTTTTACGGGATAGACAAGGGTTATGGACACAGCTTCCCACTATGGTCCTATGTCCTGAGTGCGGCTTATCTGTGCGTCGTGTTGTCCGCCGACGGATTCATGATCTGCGTCGGACGGCTGGAGCTGTCCAAATTCGTGGGCAGGTACTGGCTCTCCGCCTGCGGGGCACTGGCGGCAGCGGCCCTGCTGAGGCTGGTGCCGGAGGGCGGGATGATCGCTCTGCTCCTGCTGGCATACACGCCTGTCCTGGTGTTGGTTCCACTGCTGGAAACGCTGGGGATCGGAGAGATATCTCCGATGATGGCAGCCGTGGGCATGTTCTGCTTGTGCAACTGGCTGATCTGCAGGTGCTTTGTGAGGAAGAAATAGGATGGCACAGGTCGGGGGCCAAAGCTCCGGCGTATAAACAGCATCCCGCCCGGCTATCAGCTGGGCGGGATGCTGTTTATATGGCAGGTGCGCCGGAGCGGAGGGGATCAACTGGCCGTTTCCGTCGGAAAAATCACACGGGCCCGCACGCCGTCGGTGATATTTTCAATCTCGCACCGGGCCCCGTGCCGATCCAGGATCATCTTCACCAGGTAGAGCCCCAGACCGCTGCCGCCGGTGCGTCGGTTCCGGGACTGCTCCTCCCGGTAGAAGGGCTCAAACAGGCGGGGGAGGGCCTCCGCCCCAATCTGGACACCGGTGTTCTCCACCACCAGGGTGGGCCGCCCGTCCAGGCGCAGGGTGCGCACCCGGATGCGGGCCCCGGCGGGGGAGTACAGGGCCGCGTTGGACAGCAGATTGTCCACCGCCCGTCCCAGCAGGCTGGGATCGCCCCGGAGGACGAGGCCGGGGGCCAGGGACAGGGAGAGGTCCATCTCCCGCTGATCCAGCAGCTCCCTGTCCTGCTCCAGCTGTTCCTCCACAAGCCGGGAGAGGTCCACCTCTTCCTTCCGCAGACCCGTCCCCGATTCCATCCGGGAGATGGTGAGGATCTCCCCCACCAGGGCCTCCATCCGGGACGTGACCTGAAGGGAGCGGGCCAGATACCGGTCCCGGTCCCGATAGACGCCCACCTCGTCCAGCATCCCGGTGAGCTGCCCCTTCAGGATGGTGACGGGGGTCTTGAGCTCGTGGGAGGCGGCGGAGAAGAAGGCCAGCCGCTGGCGTTCCAGCTCCCGTTCCCGCTCCATCTCTCCCAGCAGGGCGTCGTTGGCCGCTCTCAGGTCGGTCAGGGCGGCGGAGAGGCGCTGGGACATACGATCCAGACTGCGGCCCAGGGCGCCGATCTCATCCCGGCGGGTCTCCCCGCAGATCCAGCCAAAGTCCAGCTCTGCCATTTTCCCCGCAATGCCGCTGAGGCGGACGATGGGGCGGGTGATATAGCGGGAATAGACCACTGCGCACAGGGCAGAGAAGGCCAGCAGCACCAGCAGCACCCAGGGGGCCATCCGGGCCAGGGCCGCCACTGCCAGGTTTTCCGAGCGTACTCCGGGGGAGACATAGAGCTCGCAGGTCTGCCCGCCGGCAAAGGTGACCTCGGTGACCTGGGTGTCGCTGGCTATGGAGAGGGCGTATTCCCGGCCATCCTCCTGGATGATGGCTGCGGGCGGGTCCCCGTTCCACAGGGACTGGATCTCCGATGCGGTGAACATGGAGTCGGAGGTGACAGTCACTATCGTGCTCTCGTCCTCATAGACCGACTGGATGGAGAGCTGGGAGTTGGTGTCCTGAACGATGTGCCCATTGGCGTCCACCAGCATGACGGAGGATTTGGAGGCGCGGATGAACTCGTCCAGGATGGGGCCGCAGTCCTCCAGGGCGGTGACAGACAGGCGTTCCACCAGCAGGTCAGTCTGGGCCCGCAGATCGTCGCTGGCCGCCGCTGTGTAGGTGATGGGGGTGGCCCAGGCAATCAGGGCGAAGGTGATGGCCCCCGCCCCAAGCAGGATGAGGAGGGTAATGAGGAAGATGCGGACAGTGAGGCTCTCATGGAGCTTCCTTCGCAGCACGATAGCCCACCCCCCTCACTGTCTCGATGCAGTCGATGCCCAGCTTGTGACGGAGATTCTTGATGTGGCTGTCCACCACCCGCTCGTCCCCGAAGAAATCGTAGCCCCACAGCTTGGCCAGCAGCACCTCCCGGGTAAAGACCCGGCCAGGGCTGGAGAGAAAGGTGTGGAGCAGCTCGAACTCCCGGGCGGTGAGCTCCAGAGACCGGCCGGCCAGCCGCACCTCCATGGCCTCCGGGTCCAGGGTCAGATCCCCGTAGCGGAGAAGGGAGGGCGCGGTGCTGATACCCCCGGCACGGCGGAGGATGGCGGCGATCTTTTTCAGCAGCACCGGCATGGAGAAGGGCTTGGTCACATAGTCGTCGATCTCCAGGTCAAAGCCCCGAAGCTGCTCCGCCTCCCCGTCCAGGGCGGTGAGCATGAGGATGGGGACCTGGGATTCCTGGCGGATCAGCTCGCACACGCCGAAGCCGTCTATTTTGGGCAGCATGATGTCCAACAGGACCAGGTCAAAGGAGGCGGAGCGGAACAGCTCCAGGGCCTCCACCCCGTCTCCGGCCAGGCTGGTCTGGTAGCCGGCCTGCTGGAGATAGGCGGAGAGCAGCTCCTGGATGTCCGGCTCGTCTTCCACGATCAGGATTCGGTTCATTTTGTTCACCCCAATGACAGGATAACAGGAAAATATGAATTTTATATGGAGAGGGACAAAAAAACCAGAGCGGGAGGGGAAGAGGCGGAAAAAGAGCCCCGGCTGCGGAGCAGAGGGCTCCGGCGGCCGGGGGCAGGACAGGGTCAGTCCCCGTACATGGGGGTGGAAAGATAGTGCTCTCCGGTGTCGGGGAGCAGGGCCACGATGGTCTTGCCCCGGTTCTCCGGCCGCCGGGCCAGCTGCACTGCGGCCCAGACCGCTGCGCCGGGGAGATGCCAACCAGCACCCCTTCCAGCCGGCCCAGCCGGCCGCCCATGGCCAGGGCGTCCTGGTCCTCCACCTGGATGATCTCGTCATAGATCCCGGTGTCCAGCGCCTGAGGGACGAAGCCGGCCCCGATGCCCTGGATGGCGTGGGGCCCCGGCGTTCCACCGCTGAGCACGGGGGAGGAGGCGGGTTCCACTGCCACGATCTGTACGTCCGGCCTGCGGGATCTCAGGTACTCGCCCACTCCGGTGATGGTGCCGCCAGAGCCCACCCCGGCCACGAAGATGTCCACCGTCCCGTCGGTGTCCGCCCAGATCTCCGGGCCGGTGGAGGTGCGGTGGGCGGCGGGATTGGCTGGGTTTTCGAATTGGCCGGGGATGAAGCTGCCAGGGATCTCCCGGGCCAGCTCCTCCGCCCTGGCGATGGCCCCCGCCATGCCCAGCCGGCCCTCGGTCAGCACCACCTCGGCCCCATAGGCCAGCAGGAGCTGACGCCGCTCCTGGCTCATGGTGTCCGGCATGACGATGATGGCCCGATAGCCCCGGGCGGCGGCCACCAGTGCCAGACCGATGCCTGTGTTGCCCGAGGTGGGCTCGATGATGACAGAGCCGGATTTCAGAATGCCCCGGGCCTCCCCGTCGTCCAGCATGGATTTGGCGATGCGGTCCTTGGCGGACCCGCCGGGGTTGAAGCTCTCCAGCTTCCCCAGGATGCGGGCGCTCAGGCCCAGCTCCCGCTCAAGATGCGTCAGCTCCAGCAGGGGCGTCCCCCCGATCAGCTGCTCTGCTGAGGTATAGATCTTTCCCATAGCGCTTATCCTCCGTTCTTTCTAACTGTCAGGTAGTTTAGGGGGATTATAGGCTTTTCCCCGTCAGGTGTCAAGAAAAAGCGGGGCCTGAGACTTCAAGGGCACGCCCAACACACGGGATTTGTGATTTTTGTTGCCGTGGCGCCGGATCTGTGTTATAATTTTGACAAAGATACCTGAAAAAGGAAGGGAAGGAGCCGGCTGGGCCGGAGCGGCCCGGGTCGGAGGAGAGACAAAGGAGGCCTGTTATGGTAGAAGTCACCACTCTGGATCTGGTCATTATTGGACTGTATCTGCTCTTCATGCTGCTGGTGGGCGTGTGGTTCGTCAAGCGCATCAAGAACACGGATGACTATTATGTAGCGGGACGCACACTGGGGCCGGTGGTCCTGGCCGCCACCGTGTGTGCCACCATTATCGGAGGCAGCGCCATGATGGGGCGGGCGGGCATCGCCTACACCACGGGCTTCATGGCCATTGCCACCGCCCTGCCCTATATGCTGGGCATGTTTATCTTCTCCGGCTACGCCGGGCGTATTCAGCAGGTGGGGGAGAAGTACCACATCGAGTCCATCCCCAGCCTGTTCGAGTACCGCTTCGGAAAGCCGGCTAAATGCGTCCTGGCTGCTATGGTGGCTTTCGCCATGGTGGGCACGGTGGCCGCCCAGGTCACCGCCACCGCTACCATTATTAAGCTGCTGGGGGGACAGGTGGGCATCAGCTACGAGATGGGGGCTTTCATCGCCACCGCCATCTTCATCATCTATACCGCCGCCTCCGGACTGTTCGGCGTGGTGTACACCGATGTGGTGCAGTTTTTCATGCTCATTATCTTTGTCTACCTGATGATCCCATTTTCCAGTCTGGACTATCTGGGGGGCTTCGGGAGCTTCTGGGCCAGCCTGGACAAGAGCTACATCACCCCTGCCATTGACGGCAAGATACTGGGGGACATCGTCACCTATCTGGTGTTCACCATGGCGGGGGCGGAGATGTGGCAGCGGGCCTTCGCGGCCAAGGATAAAAAGTCGGCCAAGCGGGGCATGTTCTGGGGCACCGCCGTCTATGGCGTGACCATCGCCTTGCTGTTCCTGATGGGGCTGGCGGCTCAGCAGATCCTGCCCAACGTGGTGGAGGAATTCGGCACCGCCGATGCCGTGATACCTGCCTTGGCCATCAAGATCCTGCCCCCCGGCCTGACGGGGCTGGCCCTGTCCGGCATCCTCTCCGTGATGATGAGCACGGCGGACAGCTATCTGCTGGTCTCTGTTCAGACGGTGGTCAGCGACTTGGGCAAGACCTTCCACCCCGCCATGAAGGAGAAGCAAGAGATCCTTTTCTCCCGCATCGCCTCGGTGGTGCTGGCCCTGGGGGCACTGGTCATCGCCCTGTACATCAAGAGTGCCTACGACGTGCTCATGTTCGCCTGGGCCTTCTACGCAGCGGCGGCCGGACTGCCCGCCCTGGCGGCTCTGTACTGGAAGAAAGCCACCAGCGCCGGCATCATGGCCGGGATGCTGGGGGGCTTCGTGGTCACCGTGGTCTGGAAGCTGGTGGGCGAGCCCATGGGTCTGGGTGCCACCGTCCCCGGCGCCATCGCCTGCGGCGTCCTGCTGGTGGGAGTCAGCCTGGCCACATACCGGAAGCGCCCCACTGTGATGGTGGAAGTGAAATAAGCGTCCGAGACGGGCGAAAAAGAGGCAGTCTGCCACGGGCAGGGTTTGTCCGCCTGCGGACGCGAACTCTGCAAAGATTTTTCCACAGAGCGCCGGCCCCGCCCCTTATTGGGGGCGGG
>ERZ827088.2038-NODE-2038-length-22441-cov-14.847762_pt1 | contig 22441 bp, 17 predicted proteins | sample MGYA00519922_ERZ827088 | MGnify/ENA primary metagenome ERZ827088 (study PRJEB31778, sample SAMEA3449254) | human gut metagenome | biome: human gut; feature: human-associated habitat; material: faeces | place: United Kingdom | collected 2010/2012 ...
TGCCAGTGGATGAAAAGCCCCCAGTCCCGCGACCTGCTGGCGCGGCTGAAGGCCGTCGGCGTCAATATGACCTGTAAAGAGAAAACGGTTGACAGTCGTTTTGCCGGAATGACTTTTGTGCTGACAGGCACGCTGGAAAAGTTTACCCGTGACGCGGCGGCGGAGATGATCGAAAAGCGGGGCGGCAAGGCCGCCGGCTCCGTGTCAAAAAAGACCACCTATGTGGTGGCCGGAGAAAATGCCGGCAGCAAGCTGCAAAAAGCAGAGGCGCTGGGCATTCCCGTGCTGACGGAGGACGAATTTTTAGCACTTCTGGACTGAGGAGGCAATCAATATGGCAGTGAATACGGATAAGACATTGCAGCATCAGCTGATCTACAGCGTGTTCGTGCGAAACCACACACCGGAGGGCACCTTCCGTGCGCTGGAACATGATCTGGACCGATTGAGCACCTTGGGTACGGATATCGTATGGCTGATGCCTATCCATCCTATTGGCGAGGTGGGCCGCAAGGGCACGCTGGGCAGTCCCTACGCCATCCGTGACTACCGGGGCGTGAACCCGGAGTACGGCACCGTGGAGGATTTCCGCCATCTGGTGGACGCCATCCACGTCCGGGGCATGAAGTGCATCATCGACGTCGTCTACAACCACACATCGCCGGACTCGGTGCTGGCCCAGACCCACCCGGAGTGGTTTTTCCGGGACGAGCAGGGTCGGCCCAGCCGCCATGTGGCGGACTGGTGGGATGTAGTAGACCTGGATTATACCCACAAGGAACTGTGGCGCTACCAGATCGACACGCTGAAAATGTGGGCGGAGATCGTGGACGGCTTCCGCTGCGATGTGGCCAGCAGCGTGCCCCTGGACTTCTGGACGGCGGCGCGGCAGGAGGTGGAAGCGGTCCGCCCCGGCTGCATCTGGCTGGCGGAGAGCGTACACGGTGCCCATGTGCTGGGTCTGCGGCGGCAGGGTGCCTATTGCGCCACGGATACGGAGCTGTACCGGGCCTTCGACATGACCTACGACTATGATATCTGGCCGTGGTTTGAAGGGTATCTATCCGGTAAAAACAGCCTGCGGCAGTACATCGATATGCTGAACTACCAGGAGCTGACATATCCCGCAGGCTTTATCAAGATGCGCTGCGGTGAGAACCACGACACGCCGCGTCTGGCTCACTGGGTACAGGACGAACGGCGGCTGCGGCACTGGCTGGCGTTTTTGTACTTCTGCCGGGGCAGTATGCTGCTCTACGGCGGTACGGAGTTCGCACCGCGCCGTCAGGTAGGGCTGTTTGATGCGGACGATAATTTCGGCGACAAGCGGTCTGACCTGTCAGACTTCCTGCGGCGGTGTAAGGCTATGAAACTGGAACTGCCGCTGGAGGGTGTGGTGTGGTACGAGGTCAGCGGCGGCGCTGTTATCGGGCACTATAAGTCCCCAGCAGGGGAGCGCACCGGTGTATTTGATCTGTCCGGCTGCGGCGGCCGCGTATCGGTGGCGCTGGCCGACGGCGTGTACAAAAATCAACTGGGCGGCGATTTGACCGTCACCGATGGACACGTCCGAACGGACGGCGATCCGATCGTATTTTGACTTGCTTTTTTGAACAAATACAGGGGCGATTTTGTGGTAAAAATCACAGAATCGCCCTTGCCGCATTGACCATGTAAAGTGCGAATGCTATAATCATTTCTGTATTGGTAAGCCTGCCCGAAGGGCGGGAGCACTTGTATAGAGGAGGAAAGAAAGATGAGCAAGATCATGAAGATCTGCGACGGCAACGAAGCGGCGGCGTATGTGGCATACGCCTTTTCCGAGGTCGCTGCCATCTATCCCATTACGCCGTCCAGCCCCATGGCGGAGCACGCCGATGCCTGGTCGGCCAACGGCAGGAAAAACATCTTCGGCCAGCCGGTGCGTCTGGTTGAGATGCAGTCCGAGGCCGGTGCCTGCGGCGCCTGTCACGGTGCGTTGGAGGCTGGTGCTTTGGCCACCAGCTTCACCGCGTCCCAGGGCCTGATGCTGATGATCCCCACCATGCACCGCATCTCCGGCGAGCGCCTGCCCGGCGTGCTGCACGTGGCGTCCCGTACCGTGGGCACCCATGCGTTCTCCATCTTCGGCGACCACTCCGACGTGATGAACTGCCGGCAGACCGGCTTTGCCATGCTGTCCAGCGGCAGCGTCCAGCAGGCTGCCGACCTGGCCGCTGTGGCACATCTTAGTGCCATCAAGGCGCGCATCCCGTTCCTGCACTTCTTCGACGGCTTCCGTACCAGCCACGAGATCCAGAAGATCGACGTGCTGACCTACGACGAGTACGCCAAGCTGGTGGACTACAACGCGCTGGCCGCCTTCCGCGCCAACGCCCTGAACCCCGAGGATCCCCGGATGCGCTCTCTGGTGGATAACCCTGACATCTACTTCCAGCTCCGCGAGTCCAACAACACGGCCTACGCCGAGTTGCCCGATATCGTAGAAGACTATATGGCCCAGATCAGCAAGCTGACCGGCCGCGAGTACCACCTCTTCAACTACTACGGCGCACCGGACGCCGAGCGTGTTATCGTGGCTATGGGCTCTGTGGGCGGCTGCGCCCAGGAGGTCGTCAATTACCTGAACGCCAAGGGCGAGAAGGTGGGCTTCCTGCAGGTACACCTGTTCCGTCCCTTCTCCCGCAAGCATCTGATGGCCGCTATGCCCAAGACGGTGAAGAAAATCGCCGTTCTGGACCGCGTCAAGGAGATCGGCTCCATCGGTGAGCCTCTGTACGAGGACATCTGCGCTGCCTACATCAACGAGAGCGACCGCCCCGCCATCTACGCCGGACGCTACGGCCTGTCCAGCAAGGACACCACCCCCGCCCAGATCAAGGCCGTGTTCGACAATCTGCTGCTGGACGAGCCGAAGAACCACTTTACCATCGGCATCGTGGATGACGTGACTCATCTGTCCCTGCCCGTGGGCGCACCGTTGCTCACCGAGCCGGAGGGCACCATCTCCTGCAAGTTCTGGGGTCTGGGCTCCGACGGTACCGTGGGCGCCAACAAGAACTCCATCAAGATTATCGGTGAGACGACAGATATGTACTGTCAGGCGTACTTTGAGTATGACACCAAGAAGTCCTTTGGTATCACCAAGAGCCACCTGCGCTTCGGCAAGCACCCCATCAGCTCTACCTATTATGTGAGCAGCGCGGACTTCATCGCCTGCCACAACCAGACGTACCTGACCAAGTACGACATTATCCATGAGCTGAAGCCCCACGGCAGCTTCCTGCTGAACTGCGAGTGGACGGAGAACGAGCTGGAGCAGCATGTTCCCGGCGAGATCCTCAAGTACATCGCCGACAACGACATCAAGTTCTACATCATCGACGCCAACAAGGAGTCTCAGGCGCTGGGTCTGGGCAACCGCTCCAACATGGTGCTGCAGGCCGCCTTCTTCAAGCTGGCCAACGTTATCCCCGTGGAGGACGCCGTGGCCCACATGAAGGACGCCGTCAAAAAGACCTACGGACTCAAGGGCGAGAAGGTCGTCAACATGAACATCGCCGCCGTGGATGCCGGTATCAACGCCCTGGTGGAGGTCAAGGTGAAGCCCGAATGGACGAACCTCACCGGCAAGGCGTTGAAGCCCGCCGACGAGAGCCTGCCCTACGTCATCAAGAACATTCTGGTGCCCATCAACGCCCAGAAGGGCGACGAGCTGCCCGTTTCCGCCTTCAAGGGCATGGAGGACGGTACCATGCCGCTGGGCACTTCCAAGTATGAAAAGCGCGGCATCGCCACCCATCTGCCTGTGTGGGACGCTGCCGAGTGCCTCCAGTGCAATATGTGCTCCTTTGTCTGCCCCCACGCCGTCATCCGGCCCTTCCTGCTGGACGAGGGCGAGGTCAAGGCCGCACCGGTGGATATGACGCTGGTGGACGCCAAGGGCCCCGGCCTGGCCGGCCTGAAGTACACCATGGGCGTCTCCACGCTGGACTGCACCAGCTGCGGCAGCTGCGTAGCCTCCTGCCCCAAGTCCGGCAAGGCACTGAAGATGGTCCCCACCCACGAGGTGTCTCTGGACCAGACCGACTGGAACTTCCTGACCACCGTGAAGGAAAAGACCTCCCGCGTGGACAAATTTACCCTGAAGGGCAGCCAGTTCAAGCAGCCCCTGGTGGAGTTCAACGGTGCCTGCGCCGGCTGCGGCGAGACGCCCTACATCAAGCTGCTGACCCAGATGTTCGGCGACAAGATGTATCTGGCCAACGCCACCGGCTGTACCCAGGCCTGGGGCGCGGCTATGCCCTGCGTACCGTACTGCAAGAACGCCGAGGGCAAGGGCGTGGCGTGGTCCAACTCCCTGTTCGAGAACAACGCCGAGTTCTCCTACGGTATGTGCCTGGCCGTCAAGCAGCTGCGCGACTGCGTCACCGGCTACGTTAAGGAGCTGGATGCCCTGACCAAGGACGAGGCCGTCAAGGCCGCCATCGCCAAGTATATGGAGACGTATGATGACCTGGACGCCTCCACCCCCGCCACTGCCGAGTTGGTGGCATTGCTGGAGAAGGGCAAGTTCTCCGCCGACGAGCAGAAGCTGGTGGACGAGATCCTAAAGCGCAAGAAAGATCTCTCCAAGAAGACCATGTGGATGTACGGCGGCGACGGCTGGGCCTACGATATCGGCTACGGCGGTCTGGATCACGTGTTCGCCATGGGCGAGGACGTGAATGTCCTGCTGGTGGACACCGAGGTCTACTCCAACACCGGCGGCCAGTCCTCCAAGGCCACGCCTGTGGGTGCTGTTGCCCAATTCCAGGCCAGCGGCAAGAAGACCAAGAAGAAAGACCTTGGTATGCTGATGATGACCTACGATAACGTCTATGTGGCCCAGTGCTCCATGGGCGCCAATCCCAATCAGCTGATCAAGGCCATCAAGGAGGCTGAGGCCCACAAGGGTCCGTCTATCGTCATCTGTTACGCGCCCTGCATCAACCACGGCATCAAGAAGGGCATGAACAACGTCCAGCAGGAGATGAAGGACGCCGTCAACTCCGGTTATTGGAACCTGTACCGGTACAGTCCGGAGACCAAGACCTTTACCCTGGACAGCAAGGAGCCCACCATGCCCCTGTACGACTTCATGAAGGGCGAGGTTCGTTACGCCTCTCTGGAGCTGAGCTTCCCGGAGAACGCCAAGGTGCTGTTTGCCGAGGCGGAGGAAGCCGCCAAGGAGAAGTACGAATCCTATAAGCGCCGCGCGGAGAAGTAAGCCTTCGCAGCAAACGCCCCGGCCATTAGGTCGGGGCGTTTTTTCCTGTATCTGCGGCTTCCGGATGCGGAAAAGGGAGGGGGTAGCCGTGCGCCGGACAGACGGGGGATCCAGGGAGGAAATAACTTATTCCGATAAGAAAAAATTGTTAAACTGTTGACAGACAGATGGGCAAGTGATAAAATTAACAAAGTAAAAAATGCAGCAGTACAGGATGCGGAAAGGGAGAACACTATGGCGAGACCGTTTGACTACACAGCGGAATACAAGCGTAAGCTATGCACCGCCGATGAAGCGGCACGGGTGGTAAAAAGCGGCGACTGGATCGACATCTCCATGGGCACGGGCTTTCCGTCTCTGATGGACGCCGCCATTGCCAAGAGAAAGGATGAGCTTCGCGAGGTCAAGATCCGCGGCTATCTGATCTTCGACCCGATCCAGATGGTGGAGTGCGACCCCGAGCGCAGGCACTTTGTCTACAACAGCTGGCATATGTCCGGCTATGAGCGCAAGCTCTGCGACCGTGGACTGTGTAATTTCAACCCTATGGTGTTCCGCAACCTCAGCTGGTATTACAGCCAGTTCCTCACCGTCAACGTGGCTATGATGGCTGTGACCCCCATGAACGAGCACGGCTATTTCAACTTTGCCGGAGCCACAGCCTCCGCCCGTTCCACGCTGGACAAGGCGGACGTGGTCATTCTGGAGATCAACGAAAACCTGCCTTGGGTCTATGGCGGTCTGGACGAGTGCATCCACATCAGCGATGTGGACATGATCGTAGAGGGGCCCCATGGCCCGCTGCCCAGCGTCAAGTCCCCCGCCGCCAACGAGGCGGAGATGAAGATCGCCGAGTACGTGGTGCAGAACATGGTGGACGGCTCCACGCTGCAGCTGGGCATTGGTTCTCTGCCTAACGCGGTGGGCCAGATGATCGCAAAGAGCGACTTGCGGGACCTGGGCATCCATACCGAGATGCTGTGCGACAGCTATCTGGATATGTACAAGGCCGGCAAGATCACCAACAACCAGAAGAAGCTGGACCGCTACAAGAGCATCTTCGGCCTGGCCATTGGTTCGCCTGACCTGTATGACTGGATAAGGGAAAACCCCGGCGTGGTCACCTATCCCATCAGCTACTGCAACGACCCGGCCAATGTGGGCAAGCAGGATAATTTCGTTTCCATCAACAACTGTATCTCCGTAGACCTGTATGGCCAGATCTGCGCCGAAAGCTCCGGCACCCGCCAGATCAGTGGCACCGGCGGTCAGCTGGACTTCCTTGAGGGTGCGGCGTTGTCCCATGGCGGCAAGGCCTTTATCTGTCTGACGTCCTCGTTTACGGATAAGCAGGGTAATGTGAAGTCCCGCATCAACCCGCTACTGGCCCCCGGCGACATCGTCACCGACCCCCGCAGCCAGGCGTACTACATCGTCACCGAGTACGGCGGCGTGAACCTGGTGGGCTGCTCTACCTGGGAACGGGCAGAAAAGCTGATCTCCATTGCCCACCCCATGTTCCGCGATGAGCTTATCGCCAACGCGGAAAAGCAGGGCATCTGGATCAAGTCCAACAAGCGCTGAAAGGTACATAGCAAGAGGGAGACGGCGCAGGGCTGTCTCCCTCTTGACATTTTCCTGCGGATATAGTATACTTCCTGCATATGAAATCGGCGATGACGGGAAGCAGTAGGCGGTCAGCGGATGCCAAGAGAGGGCGCGGCAGGTGTAAGCGCCCGTGATGCCCCGCCCAAGTCGTCCCTGAGCTTCGCGCTGAACTGACAGTAGGCCGCGGCGGTTTGCCCTCCGTTACCGGGGCGGGGTGTTGCTGCACCCATGAGCGCGGGAGCGATCCCGAATACAGGTGGTACCACGGACATTATGTTCGCCCTGTTTTGCACTGGCAAAACAGAGCGGACTTTTTGTTTTGCCAAATACCGAAAAAGGAGCATAGATATGAAAGAACTGCCCAAGGTCTATGACCCGCGGGACGTGGAATCCCGCATCTACAAGCTTTGGATGGACGGCGACTGCTTCAAGGCGGAGCCGAACCCGGACAAGAAGCCTTTTTCCATCGTCATGCCGCCCCCCAACGTCACCGGCCAGCTGCACATGGGCCACGCCCTGGACTGCACCCTGCAGGACATCCTGACCCGCTTTAAGCGGATGCAGGGCTACGAGGCACTGTGGCTGCCCGGCAGCGACCACGCCGGCATCGCCACCCAGATCAAGGTGGAGGAGGAGCTGCGGAAGAACGAGGGACTGACCCGTTACGATCTGGGCCGCGAGAAGTTCCTTGAGCGTGTGTGGGCCTGGAAGGAAAAATACGGCAGCCGTATCGTGGAGCAGCAGAAAAAGATGGGCGCCTCCTGCGACTGGAGCCGCGACCGCTTCACCATGGACGAGGGCTGCTCCCGCGCCGTGCGCGAGACCTTCTGCGAGCTGTACGAAAAGGGCCTGATCTACAAGGGCAGCCGCATCATCAACTGGTGCCCCCACTGCCTGACGGCCCTGTCCGACGCCGAGGTGGAGTACACCGATAAGCCCGGCAATCTGTGGTATATCCGTTACCCCCTGGCGGACGGCAGTGGTGACATCGTGATCGCCACCACCCGGCCGGAGACCATGTTCGGCGATACCGGCGTGGCGGTGAACCCGGAGGACGAGAAATTCAAGCACCTGATCGGCAAGACCTGCATCCTGCCCATTATGAACCGCGAGATCCCCATCGTGGGCGACGATTACTGCGAGATCGGCTTCGGTACCGGCGCCGTGAAGATGACCCCCGCCCATGACCCCAACGACTTCGAGGTGGGCCTGCGGCACAATTTGGAGGTCATCCGCTGCATCAGCGACGACGGCACCATGAACGAGAACGCCGGCAAATATGAGGGTATGGACCGCTACGCCTGCCGCAAAGCGGTGGTGGCCGATCTGGAGGCGCAGGGCTACCTGGTCAAGACCGAACCGTACAGCCACAACGTGGGCACCTGCTACCGCTGCCACAACGATGTGGAGCCCCTGATCTCCGCCCAGTGGTTCGTGAAGATGGCGCCCCTGGCCAAGGAGGCCATCCGTGTGGTGGAGGATGGGACCATCAAGTTCGTGCCTGAGCGCTTCACCAAGACCTATATCAACTGGATGGAGAACGTCCACGACTGGTGTATCTCCCGCCAGCTGTGGTGGGGCCACCAGATTCCCGCATGGTACTGCGACGAGTGCGGCCACATCAATGTCAGCCGTGAGGATCCAACCAAGTGCGAAAAGTGCGGCTGCACGCACCTGACCCGCGAGGAGGACGTGCTGGACACATGGTTCAGCTCCGCTCTGTGGCCCTTCTCCACTCTGGGTTGGCCCGACACCGATGCCGCCGACCTGAAGTACTGGTATCCCACCTCCGTCATGGTCACCGGCTACGACATTATCTTCTTCTGGGTGGCCCGCATGATCTTCTCCGGAATGGAGCAGATGAAGAAGGAGCCCTTCAAGACGGTATTCATCCACGGCCTTGTCCGCGATGACAAGGGCCGCAAGATGTCCAAGTCCCTGGGCAACGGAATTGACCCCCTTGAGATGGCCGAGAAGTACGGCGCGGATGCTCTGCGCTTCAACCTGATCACCGGCAACAGCCCCGGCAATGATATGCGCTTCTTCGTGGAGAAGTGCGAAGCCATGCGTAACTTTGCCAATAAAATCTGGAATGCCAGCCGCTTCGTCATGATGAACTTGTCCATCGACAAGGTCGAGCTGCCCGAGAAGCTGGAGCTGGAGGACAAATGGATCCTCAGCAAGCTGAATACCCTGATCCGCGAGGTCACCGACAATCTGGAGGCCTACGAGCTGGGCGTTGCCTCCGCCAAGATCTACGACTTCATCTGGGACACCTACTGCGACTGGTATATCGAGTTGACCAAGACCCGCCTGAACGGCGAGGATGCGCAGGCAAAGCAGGCCGCCGAGAATGTGCTGTGCTATGTGCTGCTGCGTATCCTGGAGCTGCTGCACCCGTTCATGCCCTTCATCACCGAGGAGATCTGGCAGGCGCTGCCCCACGAGGGCCGGTACCTCATCTCCGCCGAGTGGCCGGAGTATCAGGACGCGCTGCACTTCCCGGAGGCCGAGGCCGCTATGGAGGCCGTCAAGGACGCCATCTCCGCCATCCGCGCCCGCCGTGCTGAGATGAACGTGCCGCCCAGCCGCAAGGCCCAGGTCATCCTTGTGACGGCGCAGCCGGAGAACTATCAGCTGGGCGCACACTTCATCACCCGCATGGCCTACGCCAGCGAGCTGACCGTTCTGACTGCCGCGCCTGCCGACCTGACCGGCATGGTGACCGTCGCCACTCACGACGCCACGGTGTATATGCCCATGGCGGAGCTGGTGGACATCGCCAAGGAGCTGGAGCGCATCGCCACCGAGCGCAAAAAGGCGGAGGAGAACCTCCAGCGCATCGAGGCCAAGTTGGCCAACGAGTCCTTCACCTCCCGTGCCCCGGAGAACGTGGTCAACGCAGAGCGCGAAAAGGCCGAAAAGGCCCGGGCGCTTATTGCTAAGCTGGACGCCTCCGCTGCGGCGATGAAGCTGTAAAGCCATAGTGCTTCACAGTTATTCTGATGTAAAAACGAAAGCAAAGCCCAGCCCGCCGTGTGCAGGACCGGACAAACAAAAATATGCGCTATATACACGGCTCGCTCGCTGTGCTGGCTCGACCGCCGTTCCGGCGCCGAAAAACATGGTGCTTTCCAAAATTTTTCGCCCTTCTGACGGGTTTCGACAAATTTCGTGCGTTGGATAGTCTATAATCAACGCAGAACATCGAACCGCGGAGTTTTTTCTGGCAGGCACGGCCTGCGGCACACACCAAAGAAAAAGGAGCGTTCAAATGGAAGTATCGGCAAAACACGAAGGCCAAACGCTGACATTCTTTCTGGTCGGCGAGTTGGACCACCATGGGGCAAAAGGACTGCTGGAAAATCTGGAGCGCGAGATCGAGCGGACGCTGCCACTGTCGCTGGTGCTGGATTTTTCCGGCGTCACATTTATGGACAGCTCCGGCATCGCCGTGGCGCTGCGGGGTTGGCAGCGGATGCGGGAGCTGGGCGGCGCCGTAACGCTGTATCATGTGGCGCAGCAGCCAAGAAAGGTGTTCGAAGCGTCAGGCGTCGGACGCATGGTGACGATCGTTTGAGGAGGGAGTACATAATATGACACGAGCTGAAAACTACGTGACACTGGAATTCCTGAGCCGCAGCAGCAACGAGGGGTTTGCGCGGGTGGCGGCGGCAGGCTTTGCCGCCCAACTGGACCCCACACTGGATGAACTGGGGGACATCAAGACCGCCGTCAGCGAGGCGGTGACCAACGCCATCGTCCACGCCTATCCGGATCAGTTGGGTAAGGTGGTGATGAAGCTGAAGATATTGAAAGGGGGGATGCTGGAGATCACGATCCGCGACTGGGGGCGCGGTATCGAAAATGTGGAGCAGGCCCGCCGTCCCATGTATACCACCGGCGGCAGCGAGCGCAGCGGCATGGGCTTTACGATTATGGAGAGCTTCACGGATCGGTTGGTGGTGCGGTCTGTTCCGGGAAAGGGGACCACGGTGCAGATGCGTAAACGGATCGCGCCGCGGCTGGCGGTACGATGAGCGACCGGCTGGCCCTGCTGGAACGGGCCCAGCAGGGCGATGACCGGGCGGAGGCGCAGCTGCTGACGGAGAACGCGGGATTGATCTGGTCCATCGTCCGTCGTTACAATGGTTGCGGTGTGGAGACGGATGACCTGTATCAGTTGGGGTGCATCGGCTTTGTAAAGGCTGTAAAGGGGTTTGACCTCACATACGGGACGCAGTTTTCCACCTATGCCGTGCCGAAAATCGCCGGCGAGATACGTCGGTTCCTCCGGGATGACGGTCCGGTAAAAGTGGGCCGCACCATGCGGGAAAAGGGGCAGACACTTTGGGCGGCACGGGAACGGCTGCAAGGGCGTCTGGGCTGTGAGCCAAAGCTGTCACAGCTGGCAGCGGAGACCGGCATGACACCGGAGGAGATCGCCGCCGTGGATCTGGCGCTGATCGCACCGGACTCTCTGCAGCAGGAGACCGCGGAGGGCCTGACGCTGGAGTCCACACTATGTGCCGAGGAGCCCAGCGTCTCTCTGGTGGAGCGTATCGCCCTGTGGGACGCCATCGACGCACTGCCGGAGAAAGAACGGAAGACCATTCTCCTGCGTTTTTTCAAGGGGTTGACGCAGGAGCAGACCGCCCGCATCTTACAGGTATCGCAGGTCCAGGTCTCGCGGCTGGAGCGCCGCAGCCTGCAAAAGCTGCGGGACCTGCTGGCAGAGGAGTGACTTCGGGCAGAGACGGCGTAAAAAGGGGGGCGTCTCGACAGCAGCGCGATTTCGAATGTAAAATGGATCAGGACAGAGGGGGCTCTATTGCGGAACGCTCATCCCGTTATCGGCGGGATGGGCGTTCCCTCGTAACGGAAAGGTGAAACGCGTTTCCGGCAGATGTCTCTTAGCCGTCCGTTCCGGAGGCACCAGGCAGATTCGCCAAGGCACCCTGCCCTTTTTCGTATTCCAAAGGCAAAAACTCCGTCATGGTCCCCCGATACCGCTTCGGCATAAACGTGTTCTGGCACCGGGGATTTTCGCGCTCCCGAATGGCGACGCTTTGGAAAAACTGTTTCCACAGCGAGCGAAAGTACAATTCGTCCTCCCCTGGCAGGACAGGCTTGAAGTTCTCGATCTGCGTAATGCGGGATCTACCATTGGCGTACAACAGCAGTTCCCGATGGGTGCGGTCGTAGATAAAAAACTGCTCGTTGGCGTAACGCTGGCAAAAATGGCCGCGCAGCAGCGGCAGCACACGGTTTTTCGGTTCGATCTCTGCGCCCAGTGTACCGCCGTAGTTCGAAAACCGCACAAAACCGCGCAGTTTTTCCAGCTCGCCGTTCATATGGCGGATGGCGCGATACAGCGGATAGCAGGCCGGGTCGGATAGATCGCGCATAAAGCCGGGTCCTTCCGCCAGCAGCTTCCTGATGAAGGCATACAGATGCAGCTCCTTGTCCGGCAGACACGTTAAAAAGCCGCGGCGCACCACGGCCAGCGCTTTGCCGGACCGGGCGGCGATACCGCGGCTGACCCGCTGACTGTACGCCGGCTGGGTGATCACGGTGCGAACTTCATAGAGGGAGAGAGGGTCTTCGTCGCAGCAGAAGGCGGCGGGGGCCTCCTTGTACACATAGCTCTCATATACGCAGCACAGAAAACCATCCAGGCTGCCATCATATTGATAAATCACGTCATTCATACGGCTTCTCCTACCGGATCAAAGAGAGACATCTGTGCGGCCTGGTCCGAAGGCAACGTACCGCGCTCCAGTCGTTCCAGCTGCAAGGGCAGCGTAGCAGGGGAGAAGTGCAGTCCCTCCGGTATCCGCCCACCGCAGGTAATAAAGTACTGCGCCCGTTTCAGCACCACGCCCAGCTTTTTCAGGTCCTCAAAGCGTAGGGTACCGCCGCAGCGCCGTGCCGATACGATACGCCGCGCGCTGGTGGGGCCGATTCCGGGAACGCGCAGCAGCGTCTCCAAATCCGCCCGCATGACCTCGACAGGGAACTGGTCCAGATGCCGCAGCGCCCAGTTGCACTTGGGGTCCAGCCGTGGGTCAAAGTCCGGGTGGGCATCATCCAGCAGCTCGGCGGCCTGAAAGCCGTAAAACCGCAGGAGCCAGTCCGCCTGGTACAGGCGATGCTCCCGCAGCAGAGGCGGTTTGGTGTCCAGGGATGGCAGAAGACTGTTCTCCACCACCGGTACATACGCGGAGTAGAACACGCGCTTCAGCCTGTACTTGCGATATAGTGACTCCGTCAGGTGCAGAATGTGCCGGTCACTGTCATCAGTGGCGCCCACGATCAGCTGTGTGCTCTGTCCCGCCGGAGCGAACACCGGCGCGTGCCTGTATTTGGCAAGCTCCGCCTTGCTCTGCGCCGTGCCGTCCCGTATCAGCCCCATGGGGCGCAGAATGGCATCTCTGGACTTGTCCGGCGCCAGCGTCTGTAAGCCCTGCTGACTGGGCAGCTCGATATTCACGCTGAGCCTGTCGGCCAGAAGCCCCAGCTGCCGCACCAGCTCCGGCGCCGCGCCGGGGATGGCCTTGGCGTGGATGTACCCGTTGAACCGGTATTCCTCCCGCAAAATGCGCAGCGCCCGGATCATCAGCTCCATGGTGTAATCGGGGCTGCGCAGAACGCCGCTGGAGAGAAACAGCCCCTCGATATAATTCCGCCGGTAAAAGCCGATGGTCAGCTCCGCCAGCTCCCGCGGCGTAAACGCGGCTCGCCGCGTATCGTTGCTGCGCCGGTTGACGCAGTAGCGGCAGTCGAAGGTACACACGTTGGTCATCAGCACCTTCAGCAGCGTGATGCAGCGCCCGTCGGCGGAAAAACTGTGGCAGCATCCGGCGATGGAGGAGGATGTGTTGCCGATCATCCCGGGCCTGGAGCCGCGCCGCACACCGCTGGAGGTGCAGGCCGCATCGTATTTGGCCGCGTCCGTCAGGATGGACAGTTTCTCCAGAACGTCCATCTCACGTTACGCCGCGCGGCGGCGATGACGGGGAGCAGGCTGATCGATATGGTCGATGAGCCGCATCACGTTAGCGGCTATGGAGCCAGCGCCCAGCAGGGTAATCAGCAGTCCGATGGTAGTCATGGCAGTTACCTCCGTATCAAACTCATGTTCTATTTCGCATTATAAATCGAACAATCGTTCTTGTCAAGTAAAATCGAACAAAAATTCTACAAAATTTGCGTAGACAGTTGACCGGAGTGGCCGCATGTATTAAAATAAGGAGCAAGAAAGAGAAAAGCGAGGCTGCTACATGACGAACCTGGAAAGACGATTCATAACGGCGCGGCGCGCTGCCATCACCGCTGATTTTCAAAAGCTGAACCCCCGCCAGCAGGAGGGCGTGCTGACAACGGAGGGACCACTGCTGCTGCTGGCCGGCGCCGGCTCTGGTAAGACTACGGTGCTTATCAACCGCGTGGCCAACCTGCTGCGCTACGGGCGGGGCAGCGACTGTGAGGATATCCCTGTACCGGTGGACGAGGACACCGTGACATTCCTGGAGGAGTACGTCACAGCTCCCGCAGCGGAACGAGAGGAGCAGCGCCCACTGATGCAGTACCTCTGTGCTGTGGAGCCTGCCAGCCCATGGGAGGTCCTGGCCATCACCTTCACAAACAAGGCCGCCAACGAGCTGAAGGAGAGGCTGGGGCGCATGCTGGGGGAGGAGCAGGCACGGGATGTCTGGGCGTCCACGTTCCACTCGGCCTGTGTCCGTATTCTGCGCCGCGACATCGACCGTATCGGCTTCGACCGCAGCTTTACCATCTATGATTCGGACGACAGCAAGCGCGTTATCAAGGATGTGCTGAAGGAGCTGTCATTGGAGGAGAAGTCCTTCCCGCCGAGAGAGATCCTCAGCGTCATCTCACAGGCCAAGGACAGCATGCAGTCGCCGGAGGAATTCATCCGCTACTGGGAGGGCGTTAACGACTGGCGTTGTATCAGGATAGGTAAAGTATATGCGCTTTACAGTAAAAAGCTGCGCGAGGCCAATGCGCTGGACTTCGATGACATCATTCTGCATACCGTCCGGCTGCTGGAGAGCTGCCCCGACGTGCTGGAGCGCTACCAGCGGAAGTTCCGCTACATCCTCATCGATGAGTATCAGGACACCAACCACCTGCAATACCTGCTGGTGAGCCTGCTGGCAGGCGGCTGGCGCAACATCTGCGTGGTGGGAGACGATGACCAGAGCATCTACCGCTTCCGCGGCGCGGACATCAGCAACATCCTCAGCTTCGAGAAGGAGTACCGCGGCGCCCGCACTATCCGTCTGGAGCAGAACTACCGCTCTACCCAGAACATTCTGGACGCGGCCAACGCTGTCATCCGCCACAACGAGGGCCGCAAGGGCAAGACGCTGTGGACGGAGAATGGAGACGGCGAAAAGGTGATCATCAAGACCGCCTTCAACGAGAGTGACGAGGCCAATTACGTGGTGGGTCAGGTGATGACGGACTACCGCCGCGGTGGCAATTGGAAAGATCACGCCGTGCTGTACCGTATGAACGCCCAGTCCAACGCGCTGGAATATGCGTTCAAGCGCAACGGCGTACCTTACAAAATTTACGGCGGTATGAAGTTCTTTGACCGCGCAGAGATCAAGGACATGCTGGCATACCTATGCGTCATCAACAATCCCGCCGACGATCTGAGGCTCCGCCGCATTGTCAACGTGCCCTCCCGCAAGATCGGACAGGCCACCGTGGACAAGGCACAGACCATTGCCACAGAGCAGGAGACCACGCTCTACCAAGTGTTCCGTCAGGCGGTGGATTACCCTGAATTGAAGAATGTGGCTGGCAAGCTTATCGCCTTTACAGAGCTTATTGAATCCATGCGCAGGCAGGTGGAGGGCTGCGACCTCATCGAACTGTATGAGATGGTCTGCGACAAGAGCGGCTATACTGCGGCGCTGAGGGAAAAGAACGATATGGAGAGCCGCGGACGCCTGGAAAACGTGGAAGAGCTGAAATCCAGCATCCAGGGTTATCTGGAAAACGTCGAAGGCGAGCCGTCGCTGTCCGGCTTTCTGGACGAAGTGGCACTGTATACGGATCTGGACAGCCAGTCCGACAGCGACAACTGCGTGACCATGATGACCATGCACGCTGCAAAAGGGCTGGAGTTCCCTCACGTCTACGTGGTGGGCATGGAAGACGGCCTTTTTCCGGGAAATCGCGCCATGGGCGATGCGGAGGAGATGGAGGAGGAGCGGCGTCTGTGCTACGTGGCCATGACCCGCGCCAAGGAGACGCTGGTACTGACCAACGCGCGGCAGCGTATGCTGTTCGGCCGCACCGCACCGGCCATGCCCTCCCGCTTTTTGAAGGAGATCCCTGAGGAGAACATGGAGTGGCTCAGCAAGCCGCAGCCACGCAGCACAGAGAGCAACTGGGACAGCGTCGGCTGGGGCGACGGCGCCGGAGACAGCCGGAGCAGCCGGTACGCCGGATACGATAGCTATGGCGAAAAGTACGGCAACTACAGCAGTCGTAGCGCCGCATACGGCACACAGAGTACAATGGCGCACGAGACATCTGGCCCGCAGAAAGCACCGCTCCGGTCATCGTCCGGTGCAGGCCGCAGGGCACCCTCCGGTGGCCTGATGCAGCTGGCACCGGGCGAGAGCGTGCGCCACGATGCCTTCGGGCAGGGCATGGTGCTGTCCGTCCGCGTCATGGGCAACGACGCCCTTATTGAGGTGGCCTTCGACACGGTGGGCACGAAAAAGCTGATGCTGCGGGCCGCCATGGGCCATCTCAGCAAAGGATAACGGCACGGTAAACCGCAGGTTGCACGGATATTTCCGGACATTTCACCGTGTAAACCTGTGGATGCTGGACAGGCCGCAGAAAAAATGGTATGTTTTCCGCAGTGAAAAGAAAGGAGACGCAGCGATGTTCGGTTTCGACGGTTACGGTATGGGGTTTGGCGGTTTTCAAATATTTCAGCTCCTGTTTTTTATCGCTTTTTTTGGCATTTTCCTGGTGTTCCTCATCAGCGCGGGCAAGGGTATCGCCCAATGGGGCAAAAATAACCGTTCGCCCCGCCTGACAGTGAACGCGGCGGTGGTGGCCAAGCGGGAGAACGTCAGCGTCCACCACCATCACGGTAACGGCGCGGGGCATACAACGCGCTCCACCACCTACTATGTGACGTTTCAGTTCGATGGCGGCGACCGGCTGGAGCTACGGCTCCCCGGGCGGGAATATGGCCTGCTGACGGAGGGGGACACCGGCCTGCTGACATTTCAGGGTACCCGCTACCTGTCCTTTGAGCGGCAGGGGACGGCGGTGTCCTACCAGGCGGAGACATCCGAAAGGGCAGAAAATGGAAATCGCGGAGAGCGCCGCAGCTGGGACCCCGAGCTGTGATATGACAGACAATAAAATGTTTGTTGAGGCGGGCAAAGACGACGCGCTGTCCATCATTGGCCTGCGGCATAAAATCTGGAGTACCACGTACAGGGGAATTTATCCGGATCATATGATAGATGACTTTGACTGGGCGTGGCACGAGGAAAAAGAGCTGTCAAGGATCAATGATCCGGCATATTCTGTGTATTTGATCCAAAAAGATGGTCAGAATATTGGCTATCTGACGATACATCAGGCCAATGTGATTACCTTGCAGTCCCTGTATATCGTCTCCGAATATCAAAGGCGGGGCATCGGTCGAGCGGCATTTGAGCATGTTAAGGCCTTTTGCAGAGAGTGTGATGCCGCGTCCTTCATCTGCTATTGTGTTCCTGAGAACGTGAATGCCCGTGCATTCTATGAGCGGATGGGCGGCACGTTGATCGGTGCGGACCTGACAAATGACGAAAAGTGGCAGAACTCTGTCACCTATCAATTTACATTGGCGTAAACATAAAAGGCACAGAACCGCTGTCACGGTTCTGTGCCTTTCATGTAATATTTGCACTATAAAGAAGAACGCCCTGCGGAGGATTCCGCAGGGCGTTTTGTCTGTACAGTTCAGGCGACGATCAACTCAGATCGCGCGGGTAACTTTGCCGGAACGCAGGCACCGGGTACAAACATATACATGGCGAGGCGTGCCGTTGATCACTGCCTTCACGCGCTTGACATTGGGCTTCCAGGGACGATTGGAACGCCGGTGGGAGTGAGAGACCTTGATACCGAAGGTCACGCCCTTGTCGCAAAATTCGCACTTAGCCATCCGTTGCACCTCCTTGCTGTTGTAACATACGGTCGCTTGCATCGCAAGCAGTTGATATAATAACAGATAACGCCGCAGATTGCAAGCACTATTTGACAAAAAAACGAAATTTTTTTGAGAAGCGAAAGTGTTGCGAAACAGGGGGATACAAGATATAATATAAGGTAACTATTTGCCGCATTTGCCGCGTTTGACGGCGGCGGCTGTGGGAGGGACCTGTATGGAAAAAGTCAGACGGACGCCGGCCAGCCTGAAAAAAATGGTGGAGATCTTCAGCATGGAGATCCTTCACAAGGGGCGCGACTTCGACAACACCGTTGTGACCATCTCGGACGTGAACCGTCCGGCCCTGCAGCTGGTGGGGTTTTACGACTATTTTGACGATAAGCGCCTGCAGATCCTTGGACGCGGTGAAATGCGCTTTCTGGACCGCATGACGGAGACGGAGCGGATGCGGGTGTTCAATAAGCTGCTGAGCTATCCGTTCCCTGCCCTCATCGTGGCGAGGGAAATGGACGTCCCGACGGAGCTGGTGCAGATGGCAGAGAAGCATGACCGCACGCTGCTGCGGTCCGCGGAGTCCACCGTGGACGTGACCAGCAAGCTTATCGACTATCTGAACCGAGCCATGGCGCCTCAAATCGCACGGCACGGTGTGCTGATGAACATCTACGGCCAGGGCGTGCTGATTTTGGGCGACTCCGGCATCGGCAAGAGTGAGACGGCCATCGAGCTCCTGAAGCGCGGACACCGGCTGGTGGCCGATGACGCTGTGGAGATCCGACGTATCTCCAACAGCCTGTTTGGCACGGCGCCGGAGATCATCCGTCACTACATTGAAATACGCGGCGTGGGTGTTATCGACGTGCAGCAGCTGTTTGGCATGGGCGCTGTGCAGTTCGATACAGAGATTGACCTGGTCATCCAGCTGGAGCAGTGGATAGACGGCAAGTTCTACGACCGATTGGGCCTGGGTGAGGAGAAATACGAGATACTGGGCGTGGAGCTGCCCATCGTCACCATCCCTGTGCGGCCTGGGCGGAACTTGGCGGGTATCGTGGAGATCGCCACCATGAAGAACCGGCAGATGAAGTACGGCTACAACGCAGCGAGAGATTTTGTGACGCAGTTTGACAGCAAGGTGGACGAGATGATGAAGGAGAAGCAGACGGAACGATGAAGTATGTGGGCGTAGACATCGGCGGCACCAACCTGAAGGCGGGGCTGGCGGATGAGAACGGCCAGCTGCTGGCTGTGCAGAAAATGAAGGTGGCATCCGTCACCGACCAGCAGTCGCTGGCGTGGACCATTGTGGCCATGACGCAGGAGCTGGCCAAGTCCGCAGGCGTGCCGCTGGACGACATCGCATCGGTGGGCGTGGGCGTGCCCGGGACCGTGGAGATCCGGTCCGGCTCCATCGGCTACACCTGCAACCTTCCGCTGCGGAACGTGCCGCTGCGGAAGCTGTTCCACCACTATCTGTCCATCCCGCTGTATATTGAGAACGATGCCAACTGCGCGGCGCTGGCGGAATACTACGTGGGCGCAGGACGGGACAGCAAGCGCTTCGTGACCATCACGCTGGGCACCGGCGTAGGCGCGGGCATCATCCACAACGGCAAGGTGTACCACGGCGCCAATGGCATGGCCGGCGAGGTGGGCCACACCGTCATCATCAAGGACGGTCTGCCGTGCCCCTGCGGCCGCCGCGGCTGCTGGGAGCAGTACGCCTCCGCCACGGCGCTGAAGCGGATGACGGCAGAGGCGCTGGCGGCCCATCCGGACAGCATCCTGGCGCAGGTGGTGGCGGAGAACGACGGCCGTGTGTCCGGCCAGTCCGCATTTATCGCGGCACGGCAGGGTGATCCCGTGGGCCAGCGCATCTGCGAGGAATACGTGAGCTATCTGTCCTGCGGCATCGTCAACATGGTCAACGTGTTCCAGCCGGATACGCTGGCTATCGGCGGCGGTGTCAGCAATGAGGCAGACGAACAGCTGCTGCTGCCGGTGCAGCGGTGCGTGGAGCGGGAGAGCATCCCCTGTGGAAAGAACCGGCGCACCCGCATCGTCAAGGCGGAGCTGGGCAACCAGGCTGGTATCATCGGCGCGGCGCTGCTGGGCAAGAACAAGCGGATCTGATGCCGTTTCAGGAGGGTTTATGAGCTGGTATGAGGAATTGGATCGATGGACGGCGGACTATCTGCCGGACATGATATATGAACACGATGCGGCGCTGGCGAAGTACACGTCGTTCCGCATCGGCGGACCGGCGCGGCGCATGGCGTTCCCCAAGGACGGCAGCCAGATGGTGCTGCTCATTGAGGCGGCGCGGGGCTGTGGGGCCAGACCACTGGTCATCGGAAACGGCACGAACCTGCTGTTTCCCGACGAGGGTGTGGACCGGCTGGGGGTGAACACGCGGGATATGTCCTGCGTGGTGCTGGACGCGGAGGGCCGCGTGACGGCGGAGGCCGGTGTGCCCCTGGCCCGGGCGGCGGTGTTCGCCCAGAAGCAGGGACTGACGGGGCTGGAATTTGCCCACGGCATCCCGGGCAGCGTGGGCGGCGCGGTGTGTATGAACGCAGGGGCCTACGGCGGGGAGATGCAGCAGGTGGTGCACAGCGCCACGGTACTGTTTCCCGATGATGGCGTCCGGACGCTGAGAGGGGAGGAGCTGCGGTTCTCCTACCGTCACAGCCTTTTGACAGACCGGCCGGAGGCAGTGGTACTCCGGGTCGTGTTTCAACTGACGGCGGGAAGGCCGGAGGAGATACGGCAGAAAATGGAAGAATTGATGACAAGGAGAAAGACTTCACAGCCATTGGAATATCCGAGTGCGGGCAGTACGTTCAAGCGGCAGGAGGGCTATTTCGCTGCGGCGCTCATCGACCAGCGCAGCAGACCGCGGCGGCGACGGGCGCGCTCCTCGCCGGCGATTTTCGCGATCCGGGCGTCGGTACTGCGCATGAAGGCCGCGAACCGGCCGAGGTCGGCGCTTTCGGCGAAGACGTTGCGGGCGTTCCAGATACTTTTGAGTTCGAAGAAGTATTTCCGGTGCTCCTCCGACTCCTCCAGCCACGCCATGAGGAACTGCTCCTCCCGATCGCTGGTCTCCCCCGCAAAGTATTTATTGATGACTGCATCCATTATAAGCGTATCTTCCATTTTGGTTTTGCTACTTACTATACAATCCTCAGGGTGAATCTACCCAAAGGACTGCGAATTATTACAGAGGAAAATGAAAAACAGGAGCATCAGCAGTTCCGATTTCGACAATTTCGACCGCAGGGCCTTCAGCGCGAGGTAGATGTGGTTCTCGACCGTACTCTGCGCAATGCCGAGCCGTTCGCTGATTTCGCGGTGCGAAAATCCCTGCAGGTAGCTCAGCGTGAAGACCTCGCGGCACTTTTCGGGCAGGGCGGCCACCGCCGCGTCGATGCCGGCGCGCAGGTCCTGCGAATAGATCTTTTCGATGATGGGATTGTTGTCGGGATCGTAGTAGGCGTATCCGATGCTCTCGATCCGCTCCTGATGGTAGGAGCGGTAGTTGCCCGCATGGCGGTTTTTGTTCACGTAATTGACCGACTGGTTGTAGACCGAGCGCAGCAGGTAGCCGTAGAGCGACTGCCGGGGATCGAGCGTCTCGCGCCGAATCCAGACGTTTACGAAAACGTCCTGCACGATGTCCTGCGCCCAGTTTCCCTTCAGGAAGAGACGGGCGTAAGCCATCAGCGGCGCGTAATAACGGCCGCACATCTCGTCGAAAGCCTCGCGGCTTCCGTCGCGGATCGCCGCCGTGAGCCGGGCGTTGTCTGTCGGAATGGATTCCATGTCTACAAAGATACATAAATCTTGCGTATTCGCCACTCCGCACCCGGTTTTTTCACCCTCCTGCAACAAAACGACGGCGCCGGAACACATCGCTGCATTCCGGCGCCGAAGCTGTCAGAGGACGAAAGGCGTCAGTTCTTGACGACCGATATCTCGTCGATGTAATAACGGCTCTTCTTGGCGCCTACGCTGGTGAACATCAGCTTGTCGGTAGGCAGCAGCCCCTCGATCGCGACGCTGTGCGATTTCCACGCCAGCTCGCTCCCGGCATCGCCAACCGCGATCGTGTCGCAGACCTTGACTTTCGTTCCGTCGCCGTGGACCACATACAGCTCCATCGACTCGAACTGGTCGCGGCACCAGCCCGCCTTGAAGACAACGGCCGGGGCGGTGGTCGAAGCCGCGGTCCAGACGTTTACGGCGGTCTTGAAGGTCACCGTGACATTCGCCGCCGCAGTGAGTCCGCTCATGGCGGGCGTCTGGACATAGCTCTGGTTCGCGTTGTCGCCGCCGAG
>ERZ827088.2048-NODE-2048-length-22348-cov-3.757368_pt1 | contig 22348 bp, 26 predicted proteins | sample MGYA00519922_ERZ827088 | MGnify/ENA primary metagenome ERZ827088 (study PRJEB31778, sample SAMEA3449254) | human gut metagenome | biome: human gut; feature: human-associated habitat; material: faeces | place: United Kingdom | collected 2010/2012 ...
CTGCGGCACAAATAGCTGTGTGAAAAATAAGCGATCACGCTTATTTTTCACACTAACCTCCATTCCCTGCTTCACAAACAACTGTAAAAAAAGAACAGACGCGGATAAAATCTTTTCCGCCTTCTGTTCTCTTTCGTCGTTCTGATTTTAAAACGTACCGCCGCACTGCTTAAGCAGTGTGCGCACGTCTGTTTACTTTTGTAAATTGGCAAATTTTGTATAGTCCGGCAGCCATACCAGCTCTATCGTACCGATCGGGCCGTTTCTCTGTTTTGCGATAATGACTTCTGCGATGCCTTTTTTCTCCGTATCTGGATTGTAATAATCGTCGCGGTACAAAAACATTACGACGTCGGCATCCTGCTCGATGGCTCCCGATTCACGCAGGTCGGACAGCATCGGTCTGTGCTCCGGACGCTGCTCTACCGCACGGGACAGCTGGGAAAGGGCGATAACCGGAACCTGCAGTTCTCTCGCAAGTGCCTTTAAGGAACGGGAAATATCGGAAATTTCCTGCTGTCGGGAATCCGAAGACCGTCCGCCGCTGCCGCTCATCAGCTGTAAATAGTCGATGATGATCAGCTTCAAATCATATTCCAGCTTATATTTCCGGCATTTGGAACGTAACTCTGCAATCGTGATGCCCGGCGTGTCATCAATGATCAGATTGGATTTTCCGATCACGCCGGCACTTTCGATCAGGCTCTCCCATTCTGCATCGGTCAGGTTACCGGTACGCAGATGCTGGGAGTCCACCTTGGATTCGAGGGAGAACAGTCGGTTCACGAACTGTTCCTTACTCATTTCCAGGCTGAACATTGCTACCGTCATTCCCTGCTTGAACGCCACATTCTGTGCGATATTCAGGACAAACGCGGTTTTGCCCATGGAAGGACGCGCCGCAATCAAAATCAGGTCGGAGGGCTGCAGTCCCGCTGTCTTATAGTCCAGGTCAATAAAACCTGTCGGGATTCCCGTTACGTTTCCTTTATTGCGGGAAGCCTTTTCAATTCGATCCATCGCGTTCATAACGACCTGACGGATCGGAACAAAATCACCCGTGTTTCGGCGCTGAACCAGATCAAAGACCTTTTTCTCCGTCGTCTCAAGGATTTCTTCCAGACCCTCCTTGCCTGCATAGCAGGTGTTCGCGATTTCCTCATTCAGCCGAATCAGCTTGCGCAGTGTGGATTTTTCCGCAACGATCCCGGCATAATATTTTACATTGGCAGAAGTCGGCACCGCCGTAATCAGGTCGCGGATAAACTCCAGACTTGAAATTTCAGGCGGCACATCTTTTTCCCGGAGCTTGTCCTGCAGCGTGACCAGATCCACCGGTCTGCCACTGTCGTTTAGCTCCACCATCGTTTCAAACAGCACGCCATACTGCCGGTTATAAAAATCCTCTCCCGTAATAATTTCGGACGCAACCACAATCGCTTCCCGGTCCATAATCATCGAACCGATGACCGACTGCTCCGCCTCAATGCTGTGGGGGAGTACCCTTTTTAAAATCGCCTCATCTGCTGCTGCCATGTTTTCCGCTCATTTCTGCGCACGCTTTTTGCGCATGTCAAGTTTGTGTCAAGTGCGCGCAGACACAAATCCCGCGATTGAAAAATTTTATTTTTCAATCTTATCCTCTGTCTTTACGCTTCCACTACTTTCACATGAAGCTTTCCGGTTACCTGCGGATGCAGTTTTACGGGCACTTCATGCATGCCGAAGGTCTTGATCGACTCCGGAAGCTGAATTTTCTTTTTATCAATTTCCATATTGCACTGCTCCTTGTAGGCAGCTGCGATTTCCTTGCTGGATACGGAACCGAATGCCTTTCCGCCCTCGCCAGCCTTGATCGACAGGGTTACGGATTTTTCTTCCAGCAAAGCCGCCTGCTCTTTTGCAGCGTCGAGCTGCTGCTGCGCAACCTTTTCGTCTCTCGCTTTCTGGAGTTTCAAATCGTTCATGTTAGCGCCGGTCGCTTCCAGGCCGAGCTTTTTTTTCAGAATAAAGTTCTTTGCGTATCCGTCGGATACCTCTACAACCTGTCCCTTTTTGCCAAGTGCTTTGACATCTTCCAGTAAAATTACTTTCATGATATTTCACCTTCCTCAATCATTTTATCCAGCGTCCGCTTCAGTACAATAATGCCTTCCTCCACGGACGTATTTTCCAGCTGACAGCCTGCGATGTTCAAATGTCCGCCGCCGCCCATCCGCTCCATGATGACCTGTACGTTGACTTCGTCGATGGAGCGTGCTGAGAAAAACAGTTTATTCTGATATTCCGTCAGGACAAAGCTTGCCTTGACGCCCCTGATATCCAGAAGCTCGTTTGCAGCCTGCGCGCCCACAACAGTCGGGCTCGCAATTCCCTCGGAATGACAGATCGAAATTGCATAGGCATTGCGGTAAATTTCCGCCTGGCTGACAGCGTCCGCCTTTGCCTTATATTCTGCCGCATTTTCCCGGAAAAGCTTGCGGACACGGGTTACGTCCGCGCCGTTTCTGCGCAAAAATGCAGCTGCTTCAAACGTGCGCACGCCGGTTTTTGTCATAAAGTTCTGCGTGTCTACCACCATGCCGGCATACATGCTGTCCGCTTCTTCGCTCTTGATCCGGATTCCATCGCTCGTATACTGCAGGATTTCCGATACCATTTCGCAGGCGGACGACGCATAGGTTTCCACATAGGAAAGGGTCGCGTTTTCAATCGTCTCCGTTCCGGCTCTGTGATGATCCAGAACGACGATGGATTTACAGATTTTTAAGAGTTCCGGGCATTCCGTCAGTGACGGACGGTTGACATCCACAACCACCAGAACGGTATTGGGCCCCGCACATTCCAACGCCTGAGCGCTCGTCAGCAGCATGTCGTTTTCATATTCCGGATTGTTCAAAAACAGATCGACCATCGGGCGAAGCGAAGTCGTCACATCGTTCAACACGATCTGTGCACGCCGCTCCAGTGTCCGCGCGATCCGATAAATTCCCACTGCCGCACCGAAGCTGTCCACGTCGCCGATCTTATGCCCCATAATCAGGACATTGTCCTTGCTCGTGATGATTTCACGCAATGCATGGGCTTTGACCCGGGCCTTGACACGCGTATTTTTTTCTACCTGCTGGCTCTTGCCGCCGTAATAATTGATCTTGTCCGGCATCTTGACTACCGCCTGGTCACCGCCGCGTCCCAGTGCAAAATCGATCGCCGTGCGGGCAAATTCGTAATTCTGCGCATAAACCAGACCGTCCAGACCAATACCGATGCTCAGTGTCACCGCCATCTCATTGCCAATGTTGACCGTCTTTACATCCTCCAGCAGTTCAAAGCGCTGCTCCTGCATCTGCATTACGGATTTTTTCTTCAAAATAACCAGATATTTATCCTTTTCGATATTCTGGCAGATTCCATCGAAGCTGGAAATATATTTGTTTACTTTTCGGTCGATCAGCGCCTTTAACAGGGATCGCCGTACTTCTTCCACACTCGCAAGTGCCTCTTCGTAGTTATCCAGATAAATCAGACCGACTGCCAGCGACTGCGCGTCGTTTTCCCGAAGCGCAAGCTTTAATGCCGTCTCATCATACAGGTACATCGCATACAGGCAGCTGTCATAATCCTCGTCATCTAAAACGTCGCTGTCTTCCGATATCATCCCCCGCAGCGATACCCGCGTAATATGCGCGATATAATCGCTCTCTTCAAAGGAGATCTCGATTTCCGCCTCCTGCTCGCCCTGCGGCAGACGCTCCCGCGTGATTGCCGGAAATACATAGGTAATCGACTTATGAAAGCCCTTTTCGCTGTGGATTGCAGCACGGAAAGCATCGTTGCACCAGATGACCCGTCCGGTTTCATCCAAAAGCGCATAGGGAATCGCCATATCCCGAAGCAGCGTCTTTTGTACCTGCCCGTACTGCGTTGCAAAGCTGATCAGCTCGTTTAAAATGATCGGTCTGTTATAGAACATCAGCAAAATGATCATTCCAAAATAAAACAGCAGAAAGCAGGTCAGCAGAAAGCCTGCACGGACATCCAGAAAATACGTTCCGATATCCACGATCAGGAGTAAAATTCCCATATAAAGGGAGGTCTGCATATAGATACGCAGCCTGCCTTTCAGCCTAATTCTCTTTTTTGTTCTCATAAACACACCTATGCCCTGTCAGAAAGACAGGCACCTTTATCATTTCTGTGTATGATTGCAGTAAAAATGCCCCGTTTTGGAAGCATGCATTCAGTATACCATTTCTTTTTGGAAAATTCCATAAAAATAACTGGCATCTGCGCGCAGGGTACGACAAAAAGGTACAGTTGTACAGTTCACTCGCGCCATTCGTACCTTTTTGTAGGCAGATTTTCATGCGAGCATGAAATCTGCCCGCGGAAAGCTACATGGAAACTGGTACGAAATCATAAAATTGGCTTGCGCCTGCGTTTTTCCTATACTATAATGAAAAACGTTTCCGTTCTGCATAAATATGCAGCCGGAAAGAGAATGGTGCTTCATCGGCACCGCCTGCGAAGGAGAAAAGTCATGAGTTTCGATTATATCAGAAAACTTCCTACTCCCGATGAAATCCGGGAGCAGTATCCGGTTCCGGATTCTCTGGTTCCAATCAAGCAGAAGCGTGACGCTGAGATCCGCGACGTCCTCACCGGTAAAAGCGACAAGCTGTTAGTCATCATCGGTCCCTGCTCTGCAGATAACGAGGATGCGGTCTGCGATTATATCCACCGTCTTGCAAAGGTCAACGACAAGGTATCCGACCGCCTGATCCTGATTCCGAGAATTTACACCAATAAGCCCCGTACCACCGGCGACGGCTACAAGGGTATTGTTCATCAGCCCGACCCCGAAAAAAAAGAGGATTTCCTGCACGGTCTGATCGCGATGCGCCATATGCACATCCGCGCGCTGTCCGAAACCGGCCTCAGTGCTGCCGATGAAATGCTCTATCCCGAAAACTGGGGCTATGTATCCGATATTCTGTCCTATGTGGCAATCGGCGCCCGCAGCGTAGAGGATCAGCAGCACCGTCTGACGGTTAGCGGCTTCGATCTTCCGTCCGGCATGAAGAACCCTACCAGCGGTGACTTCTCCGTTATGCTGAACTCCGTTTATGCCGCACAGCATCCGCACAGATTCATCTACCGCGGCTATGAAGTGCAGACAAACGGCAACGACCTCGCCCACACCGTCCTGCGCGGCGCGACAAGCAAGCACGGACGCAACATTCCCAACTATCATTACGAGGATCTGCAGATCCTGCTCGGTCTTTATAACGAGCGTGATTTAAAGAACCCCGCCTGCATTATCGATTCCAACCATTCCAACTCCAATAAGCAGTTTGACCAGCAGGTTCGAATCGTCAAAGAGGTGATGCACAGCCGTCATTTAAGCCCCGACATCCACAACTTCGTCAAGGGCGTTATGATCGAGAGCTATATCGAAGAAGGCAACCAGAAGGTTGGCGGCGGCGTTTATGGAAAGTCCATCACGGATGCCTGCCTCGGCTGGGAAGCTTCCGAGCGCCTCATCTACGATCTGGCGGAGCTGAATTACTAAATATCACCTGTCTTCAAAACGGCAGCTTGCAGGCTCAACAGGTATTCTGTCCGCAGAAATAAAATTATGCATTCGTCTAAAAAGGCTCACCCTAACGGATGAGCCTTTTTTCTTCCCGGATTTGTTCCTGATTCACATTGATATAAATCTGCGTTGTGGAGATGTCGGCATGTCCGAGCATTTCCTGCACGCTCTGCAGGTTTGTGCCGTTTGCAACCAGATGTGCCGCAAAGCAGTGACGCAGAGTATGCGGCGTGACCTCTTCCGTGATTCCCGCGCGCTGCGCATAGCCTTTTAGCAGCTTCCAGAAGCCCTGACGGCTCATCGGCTTTCCTGCGCAGTTGACAAACAGTGCCTGCTGCGTTTCCTCCGCTACCAGAGCCTGTCTGCCATGCTGCAGATATGCTTCCAGCGCTGCTTTCGCTTTATTTCCAAACAAAACCGTACGCTGGCGGTTTTGTTCCGTACAGAACAAAAAGGACAGTTTTAAATTTACATCCGAAAGCTTCAGACCGATCAGCTCCGATACCCGGATACCGGTTGCATACAAAAGCTCCAGCATCGCTTTGTCCCGAAGCTCCTTCGGACTCGTTCCCTGCACCGCATCCATCAGTCGTTCCACCTCTTCCGGACTCAGCACGCCGGGCAGCTTCTTTTCCACCCGAGGGGCTTTGAGCGTCTCCGACACATCCATCATCAGCACGCCCTCCCGCACCAGATAATGGCAAAACGCCCGAATCGATGCGATATTGTGGGAAATCGTCGCAGCTTTTCTCTGCTTTTCTTCCAGAAAACGGATATAACCATATAATGCCGTCGCAGTCAGATCCTCTACCCTGGTCATCTGATACCGGGCACGCAGAAAACCCGCCAGCTGATACAGATCTCGCCGATAGGAAAGCTCCGTATTCTGGGAGGTTCCTTTTACCTTATGACAATATTCAATAAATGACTCAATCTGTGCTTCCATCCCTCTGCGTTCCCTTCTTTTGACCGTATCGGTCGTGTGGAATCATTATATACAATGAAATTCAGAAAAGCAATGTTGAAACTTCCGCATTTTCAGGCGATTTTTCGGCATGTTTTCAGGTAACACCAGATAGTGGTACGGGAAATACCAGTTCCACCATATCTTGATTTGGCATTCCGCATCTTCCTATCCCCAAAACAGACGCATCACGGCTTTTAAAATAAATGGATTGACATACCCTTCTACCGCACAGCCGATTCCAATCACCGCCAGGGAAATCCACACGCCCGACGCAGCTTTTTTGTGCAGGCACCATTCCAGCAGCATACAGTAGCCCGGAACCAGCACCGCCTGTTGTGGAACCAGCGCCGCCAGGAAAAAGAAGCTCCCCCGGATTCCATAGCGCAGCGACAGCGCCGTCAGGATCATCCCTGCCGCCAGTCCGCTCCCCGCTGCAAGCACAATCAGACAGATCATCCCTGCCCCTGAAAGTGCAAGCAGCACGAGCAGCAGCGCCGTTCCAAGCCTTTTTTGCAGGCAGTATAAAAACAATCCCGTCCGGTTCATGTTCCATTCTGAAATTCCCGACAGCGTATCCGTATCCAGAAAGCCCGGATTTTGCACAAACAGCCCCGGAAAAAAGCACACGCAGGCGATTCCCGCCAGAAATCCCGCCAGAAGAAGCACCGCCCCCAATCTCTTTTCCTGCTGCCCGAACCGTTTCCAAAAAGACATCGCATTCCCCGTTTTTATATTTTTAACAGCGCCGGCATAAGCCGACAGATAACAACAGCGTCACGGCATGAACTGCTGCACCTACCGTGACGCTGTCTGCGCATCCGCTCGTTGTAATCTATGCGGCTGCTGGGGGAATTTTGCATTTTTTTCAATTGGTACTGTGAAAGGTATCACGCACCCCTTGGCGCTTCTATGCAGTACCGTGCTGCGCTATTTTTCGTATTTCGCCTTATAGCTCATGATCGCCGCGATTGTCTTGCCGTCCTCGATTTTTCCGGAATAGATCATTTCACACAGCTCATCGACCGAATACGCATAGACATCGATAAATTCATCCTCGTCCAAATGCTGATGGGTCGGCTTTAAATCCTGCGCAACATAGATTTCGATCTTTTCATTGCAGAACGCAACGGTCGTCCGCAGACTTAAAAGATGCGTCAGATTTTCAGAATGATATCCCGTCTCCTCTTCCAGCTCACGCGCGGCAGCCAGCATCGGCGGCTCGTCTGCGCCGTTTAATCCGCCCGCCGGGATTTCCAGCGTATAACGGTCGAGAGCATTGCGCCACTGACGCACCATCAGAAGCTTTCCATCCTCCCGCACTGGAACGACCGCAGCCGCACCCTTATGCCCGATAAAATCCCATTCTGCGATGTTCCCGTTCGGAACCTGAATGGTGTCCCTGTAATAATCGATGATCGTTCCGTGATAGACCAGCTTTCGATCCAGCCGTTTAAATTTCTCTGCCATGTTGACTTCTCCTCTGCATAGAAATAAGCATCCCACCCGTCCAAGGTACAAGATGCTCATTTCTTAAAATACTTTCTACCGGGGCAAATCAGCCTTTACATCTGATTTCCTGATACTTTGATTATACGCCGTGATATTTTAGGAATCAACCTTTAAAGCTTTCCGATCGTATTGTCCCAGATCGTGTCGAACACCTTATCATAGGTGGTATTTCCAGCGCCGCCCTTGGGTGCCAGCTTGCGTTTTTCCGTGCTCTCTCCGTAACAGATAAAGTTTTCCAGCAGCCGTTTTCCCAGCATCGCCGTGATGTCCCCATTCTTTGGAGCAAATGCGTAATAATAGTTGGATTTCTTTTTTCGTCCCCACAGGATTTTTCCTTCGTGCTGCCCGTTTTTCAACAGCTCCTCCACCCTGTCATACTGACCAGCCGACGTCTCGCAGTCTCTGTCGCACGGGGCAAGCTCCGGGGTAGAAAACTGTACATAGTACGAATACTCGCTCTTACCTTCGTCATCGTCGGAACGGTCAAATTCTTCCTCATATACCGCGTCAAAATGAATATCTGCGATAAAAAGATCCCCGTTTATGATCATTTCCTTTACGGTGTACAAAGGATTCCCGAACAGCTGTTTTTTCTGCTCCCCGAGGGCGTCTGCCACTTCCATCGGCACCTTCTGCCAGTTCAGGGAAGAAAGTGAAACCACCTCTTTTGCTTCCCGCCCACAGGCTGTGCATTTTCCATCCGCCAGCTCCTTTCCACAAAACACGCAATACCCTTTTTTGTTGTCCCTGTTTGCAAAAATTCCCATGATAGCTCCTCCTTTTTATTTTTTAGCTGTTTATTCTTTTAGCATGCAATCTGCTTTCTCATGCAATCTGACCTGCCGTTTCCAGATCCTGCCCAGGACTGATCGCTTCCCCATTCGTCCCAGCTGTCATCCTCCCAATAGTCGTCATCCTCAAAGAACAGCCAGTCGATCCAATCCCAGTCGTCTTCATAGTCGTCCCAGCCTTCCCAGTCGTCCTCATACCACGATTCATAATCATAGTAATCGTTATAACCCTCTGCATAGACGAATTTTTCCAGCCAGCCGACATAGTCGGCGTCCATCCCCACACCGGTAAAACCGGATAGAGATATCCATAAAACTCAGAATCCCCATAAGGCAGCGTGACAGACAGTCCAGTCATTCCAACCTCGTCGTCCGTACAATTAAAATAGCAGATGGAAAGGTTTACCGCAGCCGCCAGTGCCTCTGTCTCTTTGGATTCGATATTCTGCGCTACTGCCATGATATCCGTTATATAATAGTCTGACATGGAATAATCTCCATCCTCGTCAAACAGAAAATCAAACAGCCCTTTTTCCCGCAAAACAGGATGAGCGCGCCTGCCGCCCCGGACGTGCATACTGTAATTTTCCCCCAACAGCGCAGGCTCATTTGCATAGGCAAAATCAGCCCACGCGGTATAGAGCACCTTCATGTAGGATTCGTCGATCAGCGCCAGCGTGGAAGACCCCTCGCCGTTTTCTTCATTATCTGCGATCATGTCATCCACGATAATTTTCCCAAGCTCCTCAGAGGAAATGCTGGTGTTGTCCGACAGGGCGTTCAGCCATCCCGTGTACGACCAGCCGTAGCCGGATTCAAAATCCTCCGACAGAATCATGTAATCGCAATAATTGTACATGGCACAGCAAAGCTCTAACGAAGACATAATGCAGCTGTCCATGCCGATGATATCAAAGTAAATCCCGCTCTGGCGGATTGCCGTCTGGATCTCATCGATCGTAAGCACCGAATCCTCCGACTGGTGTTCGTCATATCCAAAGCCGTATACCGGTCCTGCGCCGTGATCCCAGAAAATCAAGATATAACGGTTTGCCGGATAATTTTCTGCGCCCCAGGAAATAAAATCAGCAAGCGTGTCAGGCGATGTACAATCCAGCTGTCCGAGGCTGTCATCCACAAGCACCAGGTTCCCGGCTTCCGCTTTATAACGCTGCGTGTGATCGGAGGCAATTCCAAGCCTTTTTGACCAGCTTTTTGTGCCGATCGTCTCCACGAGGACATTGACCTGGCTGCTGATGTTCGCCGCAAGCATCTCACAAAGATCCTCCGTTGCCTCTCCGTCCTCCGATTCCAGATCCGAACCATTCATATAGACAAATACGGTCGCTTGGTCCTTTCCATCGCCTTTTATCTCTGTCTGTTTCTCCTTTACCATATCTTCCGGAAAGGAATTCTCCGCTGCACCCGCCGCATGCTCTGCACCTGCCGCCGTCTCAGTGCCCGTCTGGGTTCCTATACCTGCCGCCGTCTCTACGCCCGTCTGTTCCTGATTTGCAGACATTTCTTCGTCATCCGGCAAAAGCAGAACGATGATAAACAGCACGCCGCAGACAAGCAGCATATTACGGAGAAGCTTCCCCAGTTTTTTCATAACACATCACCCTTTTTTATCCTATGAGGTTGGGGCTTTTGACCCTGGCATCCTCCTATATCAATATAATAAAAAAAACGCGACACTGTCAAGGTTCTTCAACCGAATGGATGATGACACGCTTGATCAGTTCAACAGGATCAATGCCCGGCTGAGGAAGAGGATCTACTCCATTCAGAAACCGGAGTGTCTGCTCCTGGATCTGGATTCCACGCTCCTGCCTACCTATGGAATGCAGGAAGGCGGTGTATTCAACTTCCATGGAGGAACTGCAGCCATTCCAGGTCATCCAGTATTACTGTGGGCGTGGCCGTATGGAAAACTTCATCAAGGAGAGCAAAGACGGTTTTGATTTCGCCGCAGTCAGCGGTAAATCAATGACCGTCAATGCCAACCGGGTACAGATTCATGCGTTGGCATACAACCTGTTCAACTGGTTCCGCCGGATTGCACTCCCCATATCTATGCGTAAGCAGAGGGTAGACACAATTCGATTGAAACTGCTGAAGATCGCCGCAAGGGTGGTCCATTCAGCAAGATATATAACATTCAAGCTGTGCAGCAGCTGCCCTTATCAGCAGGAGTTCTTCGAGACTCTCGCTAATATCAGGAAACTGCAGGCCAATCCACAGCTGGAATAGCAACAGTAGCGTGCAGCCTTGCTGCGAAAATGAACTTTTTCATCTGAATGAAACGTCAGAATCGCTGCAAAGGGAATACTGTACCCTTTGCGGTGGCCAGATGTCCATTTCTGTATTCAGATGTCAGAGTTCACATAACTTTCGGGCGAGTTGCGGTAAAACTAATCGCCGTGAATAATTCAGGATAAACTATTTCAAATTCGTTTTTCCGAATTGCCTCCCTTTTGTATTTTTCCGATTTCATACCCGACCTGCCTTATTTGTTATTGATGGCCGTCACGGACCAGGTGTCCGCATCCTTGTTCTTTTCAATCACGACCTCCGGAGCCTGACCGATCAGGCTGATGCTGAAGCGATCTCCGGAAATCTCTGCATCCACCAGATCGCAGAAGCGGATGTTCCGCTGCAGATCCGCGGTAAATGCAGCATCGAAATCCATCGAAGCCAGCTCCTCCTGTGACGAAATCTTCTTCCCATCCAACGTCATCGGAAATCTGCACAGTCCCGCCAGATAATCCGAGCTTTTCATATGAAAGGCAAGAACAACCTGGCTCGCCGTGTACATCGAATCAAAGTTCTTCTCCGCCACCGTGTCATCGATGTTCTTCAGGGAAACCAGCGAAGCTCCCGAGGTATCCCCGTCATCTGTAATCAGTCCTGTGTAGGTAATCTCATAGCAATGTCCGAGCAGGATTTCATCCCTTGCGGTGTCAGCCATATCGTCCACTCCGAAGGTAATGATGCTGCCTCCCATCGTCTGCATGGTAAAGGTGTGCATGGCGGCATCCAGAATGACTCCGGTATCGGTCGACTCCACATCGGCCAGGGCCTCCGCGTAGGTCATCTCCACCTTTTCATACCCTGCGGCAGGTTCGATGGTGTCCTTGATTTCCTGTGCCTCTGCATACAGCTTATTGTACAAATCCATTGTCTTTTCCCCGAACTGAACGTCGGTCGGATAGGATATCGCGATATAGGCGGAAACGTTCTGCTCTCCTGTCTTCTTCAGTCCGCAGACAAACTCTCCGCCGACATATCGAATGAACTGCGGCGGAACGTTAGAAACCTGAACGGAGCAAAGATTGCCGCCCTCTCCGGCCTCTGCGCACTCCTTAACCGCAAATCCAAGTGAGTAATACTGTTCGTTCTCATAAGTATGCTGATAGGCACTCCAGGAAACCAAATCCTTCCAGTCCTCCGGGAGCTTCACATTAAAATAGGGCGTTGTCAGCAGCTGCCCGTCCACCGGGAGGGAGGCATCTGCGTTTCCGTCCTCTTCCGGGTCTTCCGAACTCTCCAAATCCTCTGCAACGGTCTTTCCTGTTCCGGCAGAGGAACCATTCCCGCTTCCGCAGGCGGCAAGGCCTATCGCAAGGGCGGCCGCCAGACTGCAAAATACTCTTTTTCTCATCTTCTGCATCTCCTTTCCCATTTACTCTCTACCCGCTCCCATTGTACCAGTTTCCGCATCACTTTTCGCCATATTACCGGGGTTGGCTAAAACAAACATCCAGATTTCAAGCCTTGCAGCCTCACTGGCTTCCAGTCCTACACTATTTTGTGCAGCTTCTACCAGGGTCTGTGCCCTCTTTATTCCTGCTGCACGCACCTTTGCATCACGCCATATCTGATTGATTCCACCTGCACCGATTTTAAGGATATCCTGTAGCAGTGGGGCCTCTTTCAAAAGCATAAGTCCACTGGTGGAGTCCCATTCGGCATAACACTCAAAATACTCTTGGAAGAACTTCTGCAACCATCCCTGTATCTGATTTGACAGACGCACATGCTGCTTCATGATCTGGTCCCTGCAAACAGAGGCTTCTCTAATTTCAGCATACACGCCACTCGGAAGATAGGATGTTGAATACCTTCCATCCTTCACAAGTAACGCAATTGTCTTAGGATCCTTTAAATCACTCTTTTCAGGACTGTTATCATCCAATTCCATACTTCTGTTAACCGTAAATGGATTGTAAACGCTCCATATCCGGTACCTTTTCTGTCCTTTGAAAAATTGAGATAATTACCTCAAAACTATTCGAGTCTAAAAAGTTTAGTACTGAACTTTTAGGACTCGCTATCTGGAGGTATAGCATGAAATCTCAAACAAGTTTAGTGGCATCACAGGTTCGCCTGCAGCACTGGGCAGAGCAGATCAAAGACTGCCAGAACCGCCCTGAAGACATGGATGTAAAAACATGGTGCGATCAGAACGGTCTTACCAAAGCTAATTACTACTACCGAGTACGTAAGGTGAGGGAAGCCTGCCTTTCTGTTTGTGAAGATCCCGGAGTATCTTTTGTTGAACTGGAACAGCCCGTTGCATCTGCAAATGATGTAAATGGGACTGGAATCAATTCCTCAGCAGGAGCAGTCATCAAAGGAAGAAATGGTCTTTCCATTGAACTTTACAACACTGCTTCACAGGAACTGATACAGAAGATTCTGGGAGCGTGTGCCTATGCTCAATAATGCCAACGGTTTCAAAAAGATCTACATTGCCACAGGCTATACGGATCTTCGCCGTGGCATGGAAGGACTGGCTGCCATTATCCGGTTCCAATTCAATTTAGACCCGTATGATAAAGATACATTGTTTCTCTTCTGCGGAAAGCGGACGGACCGCATCAAAGGGCTTCTGTGGGAAGGTGACGGCTTCCTGCTTTTGTACAAGCGGCTTTACAGCGGTGCATTCCAGTGGCCACGGTCAGCGGACGAGGCAAAAGAAATCTCGCCGGATCAATACCAGATGCTGATGCAGGGACTTGAGATCATTGCAAAGCGTCCCATCGAGCAGATTGAAAATCCGCCCTGTGCAATGTGACAGCCGTTGTTCAATCTGCTGAAAATAAATTTTCGTTTTCAATGCGATAAAACGTATAAATCACCATTGTCCACAGACATCCATTCCGTTTCCCGGCATGCAGTTCATAACCGGCGGAAACAGTGATGTCCTGTGGATAACAGTATTAAAAATCCAGCAAAAAGCTCTTGGTTCATGGGTTCTTAATACTGTTATCCACCGTCAAAATGACGAATGGCAAACAGTCACCTAGTGGCGTGAATACGCTGTATCTGCTATAATAGACCAAGAAATCAAAGGAGCGTCTGTTATGGCAATCAAGTATACAGAAGAACAACTGAATAGTGTCGACAAGTCGCTTCTGGTGCAGATGTTTTTGAACCAGCAGGAACAGCTGGAATCTCTGACAGCGGAAATCCATTCCCTGAATGAAAAAATGCAGCTGATGATGGAACAGCTGATTCTTTCCAAGAAAGAACGCTTCGGACGTTCCTCTGAAAAAATGGAGGACTTCAGCCAGATCAGTTTCATGGAAGTGGACGGAAACATTGTATTCTTCAATGAGGCGGAAGCTGTCAGTGATCTGGATGCTCCGGAACCCGATGATCTTGAAGCTGATTCAAATAAAAAGCAGACCAAGACCAAGGGAAAAAAGGAAAAGGACATGTCCGGTTTTGATGTCAATGTCATTCCTCACTACATGACGGAAGAAGAACTGACGGAAAAATTCGGTAAAAACGGTTGGAAACAGCTGCCTGATGCCATATCCAGAAAGTACCATTTCATCCCTGCCAAGATTAAAGTGGATGAACATCATATCGGCGTGTATGCCGGTAAAAAGGATGGAACCATCATCAAGGCAAAACATCCTAAGGGTCTTCTTCATGGCAGTCCGGTATCTGCATCCCTTGCAGCAGCTATCATGAACGCAAAGTATGTCAATGCAGTTCCCCTGTACCGGCTGGAGCAGGAATTCAAACGGTATGGTCTGGCAATCACAAGGCAGAACATGGCGAACTGGATGATCCGTCTTGGTGAGGAGTATATCGCCGTGATGTGGGATTATCTCCATGAACTTCTGTACGATTACCATGTGATACAGGCGGATGAAACACCATGTCTGGTAAACAGGGATGGCCGCCCGGCAGGAAGCAAAAGCTACATGTGGGTATACCGTAGCGGTTACATGTATTCCGACAGACAGATCGTGCTGTATGAATACCAGCGCACAAGGAATGCTTCCCATCCGAGGGAATTCTTGAAGGACTACAGCGGTATCTGCGTGACGGATGGCTATCAGGTCTACCACACTCTTGAAAAAGAGAAGGAAGATCTGACGATAGCAGGATGTTGGGTACACTGCCGCAGGCGTTTTGAAAAAGCGCAGGAAGTCATTCCCAAGGATGCCAGAAAAGGAATCACATCCTATCTCATAATGAAACAGATCCAGGCAATCTACCGGGAAGAAAAGAAACTTAAAAGTCTGACTTCCGAAGAACGACTTGCGCAGCGACAGGCGATTATTAAACCGCTTGTCGAGGCTTTGTTTGTGTACCTGAAACAGAATGACTGTCAGGTTCCCAAAACAGGCAAGCTCAGAGAAGCTTTCACCTATGCACTGAATCAGGAGAAATACCTTAAAGTATTCCTGACTGATGGAGATGTTCCGATGGACAATAATGCGTCGGAGCGTGCAATCAGAGGCTTCTGCATCGGCAAGAAGAACTGGCAGGTCATTGATACGATCAATGGTGCCAAAACCTCCGCAATGATCTACAGCATAGCTGAGACCGCAAAGGCAAACAATCTGAAACCGTACGAATACTTCGAGTATCTTCTGGAAGAAATCCCGGAACATATGGAAGATATAGACCGGTCATTCCTGGAACGATTATTGCCCTGGTCACCGGAGCTTCCGGAAAAAATCAGAAAACCAAAGTAAATGTCAGCCGTGAGAGCGGCATATATTTGTCAAGGTACTTGATATGGTGCGTTTACTTTTCCTTTGCGGAAAATACTCAGTTGCTTACGCAAAAGGACAGTGACTTATCTGCTTGCCACTGTCCTTTAAATTTCTATTGTACTTAAAAATGTTCTTTTTTCAGCATAAAAAGGAATCTTGTTTTTACCAACCTCTGTCCCCATATTTGACAATCTTTCCTACATAAACACAAAACCAAATAACAATTTAAACAATGCAGATACATCCACACCGTATATTTGGGCAAGGCTTTCAATAGTCTGTATTTCAACATTATTTTTTAGCAATAAAGTTACTATAACAAAGAAAACCAGTCCAAGGACAAATTCCCAAATTGCTTTTTCATGATAAAAATTAAAAAATTGTAATACCGCTATAGCTCCGAATCCAAACGCAAGTACAATCGTAAATTCAAAGAAACTTCCAAAACCTCCACCATTTATCACTACATACGGTACGGCGTATATCAAAGTTACATAGATAAGTGATAGAATACATGCATAGTTCCCCAAAAAACTTAATATAAAATTTATGTTTTTATGTTTTTTTATTTTTGAGAGAATAGAACAAATAACTACATCTATGATAGCATATCCAATATAAACAATGTATAGGTGTGATGAAATCCATTCAATTAATGATATTGTTGCCACCCACAACAATGCAATGGGTATAAATAAAAGAAACCCTATTGCCGCAACTATGCCATTGCTTGTATCAGATGTCGATGATGCAGAATTACCAGACCTAAGATATCCTTTACCATCATAAAACCCAGCTCCTGGAGGTACCCAATTTCCTTTTGAATCATAAAATCCCTCTCCTGGACTCCTACGGTATCCTTTTGAGTCATAAAACACACCACCTGGAGATACCCAATTTCCTTTAGCATCATAGAATCCATCACCAATATCTCTCCAATATCCTTTTGAGTCGTAAAACCCCATGTTCTTCTATTTCCTATTTTTCAATAAAACAAAATACCTGCACAATCCAATTATTGCGATAATTAATCCACAGATATATCCTACAAGCAAATACAAAATGAATATTATGATACCAATTGCAATATTATTTGAAAATAACGCACCAACAGTCGCAACGCCAAATAATGCTCTCATAACAGCCCAACCAAATATTAATAAATCAATAACACAAATAAACTCTCCTATTGTAAATAGAGTACTAGCAAAATCAAAAGCAAAACTCTGTAACAATACACTAATAATTATTACTATAATTCCAATTCCAAATCCAATAAGACGCGGTTTTAAATACATAAGTTGTTCTTCATCTGTTTCTCCAAATAATTTTCTTATCATTTTATCAATTTCCTTCCTAATTATAGTATGGTGATATTACTATCTTAAATTAGACAGTAAAATTAAAATTCCATTGCACAATTAATTTTATTGACCTTTACAAATTTCTAAAAAAATATTGTCTTTCCATTTATAAGGGAGGACTTCTTCGGCATAAATTTTGTGTTTCATACATTTTTTGTTTTTTTAATATAAATATTGTTAGCTCGCTATACTGTTTCAAGACTGCAAACAATCGATTTAAATAATTCCTATCATTATCTATTACAGCAATCTTTATATTCATACTTTCCTCTTTTCTGCAAATTATCTTTTGCATATTTGACTTATAAAGTCTCTATTATTCATATTTCATTTTATTTACTGATAATTATCGTAATAATTATACGACTTATCGTAGTATTTTTCAATATTATTCTATTTATTTACTACGTTTTTACGTTTATATATACGATTTAAAACATTATTTGCTACGATTTTACACACTATAATATACGAAACAGCGAATTATGAGGGATTGGATAGTGTATTTTGACTTTTTATAATACTTTTCAGAATTGAGGAAATTAAAATGAATGTCTTAGACAAAATTATCGAATTAAGGAATGCCAAGGGCTGGTCTGAATATCAGCTTGCCGAAGAGTCCGGCATGGCTCAGTCTACCATTTCTTCATGGTATCGAAAAAATATGATGCCATCCATCCCTTCATTAGAAAAAATATGCAAAGCTTTTGATATGACTCTATCGCAATTTTTCTTAGAAAATGATACAGAAACTGTTTCTCTGACTCCAAAGCAGATTGAGCTAATTAATGCAGCAAACAAGCTTTCACCTGCGCAACTTGATTCTTTAGTTACTTTTCTAAATACAATGAACTAACTTTCTTTTTTATAATCTAAAAGAGAGTATATCACCCAAAAACAAGTGATATACTCTCTTCTATTATCCAATCCATATCCTTCCGCCGGCTTCTACTGCCTTTTCCAGAACTGCCATGAAGAATGCGAAGCCACTCAGCACGAAGATCAGTACGATTCCTGCCTTATCATAGATAAATTGTCCACCACTTCTGACATTTGATACCAGGATTTCCACACCAAGCATGATAAAAATCACAGGCCAGAGCTTCCATATCCACATATAGTCCAATATATGGAAGAATAGCTGTAACAGATAGATTACTCCGATAGAGATCATTGTGACTCCAAGCGTAATGGTTCCCACTCTATGCGTCATGTTCCTCACGCTCCTTATCCTCCAGCTGCTGCTTCTTGCCCTTTATCATCTGCACACCGATATAAATAATAATGACAGAGAAGACAACCTGTGGAATTTCTCCGGTCACGTTTTTCCACAGCTGCGTGGAAATATCAAAGTAACATAACACCCTGTTCACGGAATTGGTAACGATCTTCCATAATCCCGCACAGCCTATCAGTATCAATGCCCATGCAAAATACTTTCTGCATCTTTCCTGTCCAATTACATCAAAAAACTTCCACTCACCTATATTGAAGGTGTCCTCCACACTGTAGAATTCCTCATTCGGAAGTCCTGCCAGATTGTGTACATGGAAAAAGCCATAGAACCATATCACAGGCAGTACATAGCCAAATATGTCCAGGTTCAGCCAGCCGCTTAAAGCCCCACAGCCAAAGAACAAAGTCATCAGCATTGCTCCCTGCTTCATAAATCCCATATACATCTCACCAGCTCCCGGCAGCAGTGAAAAACAAAATCTCCAAAATCCATTTCCTTTACGCATCCGCATCATTCTATTCCTCTTCCTTTCCAATCTGACCTATCCATTGCAAGGCTCTGCCTACATTGCTTTCTTCCCAGTTCGTTTCTATCCGTTCCATTGCATCAGCACTTGGAATCATTCCTTCCACAGTCCCCTGGTTCACGACACCAAACAGCAGAATCGCAATTGCTACCGCAACCGCTGTCTTTAGTCCATACAGGAACAGCTCGACTCTGACAGATGCCTTAGTCACCTGTCTGGCAGTCTGTGTCTGTATGCTGCGACTCTTCATCAGTACTTCGTCCTTTAATCTTTTGGGAGCTTCCAGCATTTGTGTACCTTCGACTTCATTGATCAGAAGCTCTAATTCATAATCTGTCATCTGTGTATGTTTATCCATGCCTGATCTCCCTTCCCTGCACTTTACCGTACAGCTTCTTTAACATTGCTCTTGCCCGATACACCTGTGTCTGCACCGTCTTCTCATTCCTGTCAAGTTCCTGTGCGATCTGCGCCACACTCTGTTCCTTATAGAAGAAGCGATTGGCTATCTCATCATATGGAGGCTTTAGGCTGTCACAGCATTGCTGCAGCTCCTCCATCACCATCGTCTGCAGGCAGGCATCTTCACTGCTGCCATCCGATGAGGTATCCTCTCTGCTGACAAAGAATTCGTCCTCTGTCGGAATTTCTCCTGCGGCGCCTTTTCTCTTATAATCCAGACATTTGTTGGTAGCGATTCTTGCCAGCCATGCCTTCTCGTTCCTGCCATCAAACCTGGCTATGTTCCTGTAAGCGGATAAAAAAGTGTCCTGCGTCAGATCCTCCGCATCAAAATAATTACCTGTCATTTTATAGCAGATACTGAATATCAGATTCTGATAAGTATCCAGCCAGTATGACAACTGCTCTTCGTCACTAATTTTATCCACCTCCTGTCTGTAGTTCGATATCGCCTTACATTTATTATAACGAATGCCGTTTTGTTTTTTCTTCAACTTTTTTCAATTTTTTCATAAAATATAGAAAAAGCGCAAAAGGAGCACTACTATGTACTTTCTTGTCGGCATTCTGCTTCTCCTCGTCCTGTTCCTCTCACTCTTTCATCATCACCGTAAGAAAAAAATATGCAAAAGAATCTGTTCCATGTCCTGTGATGATAAACTGGAACAAATCACCAGTCTGATTGAACCCTTTGGTTACACCTACATTCCCTGTCAGGATATTTTCTCTACTACCATTGATGCCCCGCAGCGAGCCTTTGGCTATACAGCACTCTATGATTATTATGCGCCACGGTTTGGCATGGTCTTTGACTGCCTGCCCATTTATTTTGACTACGGCGGACGCACCTGGCTTATAGAACTCTGGAAAGGACAATATGGCATCAATCTTGGCTGTGAAGTTGGAATTTACAAAGCCGATTCCCTGGTTGCCCAGTCTCAGCTTCGCACCACTCTTTTCCACAGTATCGAAGATCAGGAAATGCTTCCAATCTCTATTGACCTTTTCTATCAAAATAGCCCCCTGGCACATATCTGCACCAGACACTGGTGGGCGACTGCCTTTGATATGGGAAACTATGCACAGCCTTATGATCTTTCCATGGATGTCCGTATTACCTTCCCTAATATGTCAATGCTGGCTGCCTATGCCAATGTTCTGGATACTTCCGGAAAATGCCTTTACCGGGTATACGGTTTGCAGGTCATGATTCATTTTGACTACTGTTCCTCCTGTCTGCTGTCCGGCATACAAAAATGGATCTGCCGCATTACTCAATGGAAAAATCGACACATGTGCCATTTATTTATATGGATTACGAAGCCCTTTACAGCCTCCCTTGACCGTCTGCTGTATCTGTATTATTACCTTCCTGTGTCCATCCGTCTTCTGTTTCGTGATAAGAAACGACATAAATGTCACAAAAAAGGTAAAAGGAAGTGTCGCTTATGAGAAATCTGTGTGACATCAGGCTGGATAAAAGCTTCCGTACTGCCCCGGTTCTTGCTCTTACTCCCCACTCACGCATTGTACTGATCAGTGACTGTCATCGTGGCGTCGGTAACTCCAATGACAATTTTCTAAAGAATCAACATTTGTATTTTGCCGCATTGCAATCTTATTATAAACTGGGATTTACTTATATTGAACTGGGTGATGGCGATGAATTATGGGAGAACCGCAGTCTGGCTGCCATCCGTGAAATCCATGGTAATGTCTTCTGGCTGCTCTCCATGTTTGCCAGTGAAGGCAGACTATATCAGCTTTATGGTAATCACGATCATGTATTAAAAGGCAGTTCTGAGATGCCACATCTGGAAGGGTTAATTCTGAAGGTATGTGATTTCGGCACTCAAGCTCCTTGCCTGGAATTTTACCTGACACATGGGCATCAGGCAGATATGCTTAATTCTACGTTATGGAGACTCTCACGTTTCCTTGTTCTGGAAGCCGCTGGAACAAATGGGTGTCCTTGATCCTACCAGTGCTGCCAGGAATTATAAGCGGCGCAGTCAAAGTGAGAAACGTCTCTCACACTGGGCAATCCATCATAACTGCTATCTTATTACAGGACATACTCACAGACCTGCTCTTGGTAACAATACCACCCATTATTTCAATACCGGAAGCTGTGTCCATCCTCGCTGCATTACCTGTCTTGAAATCGAGAATGGCGCCATTACCCTCGTGAAATGGTCGATGGAAACCAGACCAGACAATTCACTCTATGTTGCCAGGACACCTTTGGCAGGTCCTCTCCCACTTCTGGAACTGGGCTCTACTCCTTCCTGACCTGCCCCGGTGTTATGCCGGTATATTTCTTAAATACGCGGCTAAAATAATAGACATCACGAAAGCCTGTCTGTGCCGCAATCTCCTCCATGGAATAGAAGCCCGTCATCAATAACTGTCTGGCACGTTCCACACGCACCGTATTCAGATAATGAAATATCGTTTTGCCTGTCCACTTTGTAAACTGTCTGTTCAGATAGTCAAAATGATAATGATACTTCTCTGCCAGCATTTCCCCTGAAATTTCCTCCTGATAAGAAGTATTCAGATAAGTAATCAACTGTGGAATCACCTCTCTGACCTTACCATGCACCGGTACTGTCTTTCGATGCATACTGTTGGCATAATCTGCTGCTTCTATCAATAATAACTCCTGAAAAAGACATTCTGCCTGTATCTGGTCATATGGCTCATGTCCCCTGAATAATTGCGTCATATTCCTCGCAATCTCCCTGCATCGAATAGTCCTGACCATCTCATCCATGTGATAATATTTTGGAATCCTGATATCCTTATCCTGCCTGCCAGTCTCGGCCCTACCCTGCTCTTTACCTTCTGTATCAGTATAGTCCCCTTCGGACA
>ERZ827088.2050-NODE-2050-length-22330-cov-9.067160_pt1 | contig 22330 bp, 10 predicted proteins | sample MGYA00519922_ERZ827088 | MGnify/ENA primary metagenome ERZ827088 (study PRJEB31778, sample SAMEA3449254) | human gut metagenome | biome: human gut; feature: human-associated habitat; material: faeces | place: United Kingdom | collected 2010/2012 ...
AGACCGGACTTCCGGATGCGAAAGAAGGGATTTTTCTCGTTCCTGTCGTGTCTTTTTCTATGCCGGTTTAAAAGGGCACAAGGAAATGAGTTTATATATATATATATTATTAATATATTTATTCTAAGATGTAGGATTGAAACGCAATGAACGAAAAACCTCTGTAATCTGCTTGCAATGAATGGTTTATATTGAGATATTGACTGCACCGTTTGTTTGCCTTGGTGAAATCGGAGTGGCGGTAATTGTTAAAACACAGGTACAGTTAAGGTCCATCAGGTATTCGTTTTTTGTAATGAAGTCGTTGATAAAAGAAGTATGTGTCAGACCATATTCCACAATTAATGATTACATTTGTGCGTATAGATTGTGATTGAGTCTGAATAAGATAGTTCAATATGGAACCTTCCTTGTCGTTTTGATTCTTGTCGTGGCATGCAATCAAGACAAAAGGAAGGAAGTAGCGGTGCAAAGTGTCACCAACAAATGAATAATGAAATATAATTTCAATTTGCAATGAAAAAAAGAATAACGATTGGGACGCTTACCCTCTTATCTCTCATGGGAATGTTCGGCTGTAAGCAGCAGGAAACGGTCGAGGCACTTATGACTCTTGATGTAAAAGCCGATTATCCGGAAAAGGAATGGGTTGTTCAAGACTTTTTGGATGTGGAATACATCCCGTTGGAAACGAACGACGAGTTTATCACCCAAGGCAGTGTCAAGGCGATAGGAAAGCGGTTCGTGCTGGTGACGAATCTGCTCAACGATGGCAATATCTTCGTTTTTGACAGAAAAACAGGCAAGGCGGTCAGGAAAATCAATCGGAAGGGACAGGGAGCCGAGGAGTATGCTTTTATCAACGGGATCATCCTGGATGAGGAAAAAGACGAGATGTTTGTCAATAGTGCTTCGAACAAGAAGATATTCGTCTATGACTTGCAAGGAAATTTCAAGCGGAGTTTCCAGCATGCCGAGGGCGCGCAGTATCTGGATGTGTTCGATTATGACGCCGACAATCTGATCTGCTACGATATGTCTGCTTCTTATAAGGACGGGCAGAAAAGGGATAAGGAGTTTTACCATGCACTCATATCGAAGCAGGACGGAAGTGTCACCCGGGCAATTCCGCTTCCTTTTGACATAATCAAGGCTCCGTTTGTTCAAAAGGGGGATATGGTTGCTGTCGCTTCCGTTCGCTCTATCACGCCTGACCAGGGAAACTGGCTGCTTGCCGATACCTCTTCCGATACGGTGTATCGCTATATTCCCGGAAAAGACAAATTAATCCCGTTCATCGTAAAAAAGCCGGCGGAAAATCCGGATATGTTCCTTACGATGGGGGTGAACACTGGTCGTTATTGTTTCATGCAAACCATTGGAAAAGAGTTTAATTTTGAAAAAGGAAGGGGTTTCCCGACTACGGATTTGATGTACGACAGCCGTGAAAAGGTTGTATTCAAGCCGATAGTGCTCAATGCTGATTATACGACCCGGAAAAGGGTGGACTTGATATCCCGTCTCGGAAACGAGGAAGTGGCCGCCTATGAGATTCTTTCTGCCGACCGGCTGGTCGAGGCCTATGGGAAAGGTGAGTTGAAAGGCGGGTTGAAAGAGATTGCGGCCGGTTTGGACGAAGAGTCGAATCCCGTGTTGATGTTGGTCAAGCATAAGAGATAGAACCGGAAGGAAATAAAATCCCCCCGTACTCTTACAAGCGAGCCGGGGGATTTTCAGTTTGGCATTTTTATTATAGGGAGTTGTTTTAAGTTATCATGCCCAACCGTTCAACATTCCGTAGAAATACATGGGTTTCAGGAAATAAACCTTCAACAGCCATGCGGCCCATTGCTCTTTCGATGTGTCCAGCAACGTGAACGGGAACGAGTTTTGCGCCTCTTTCTTATAGTTGAACTCACACAAGAGAACATGCCCGTAGTCCGTCACGATCGGGCAGGCGGCATATCCGTCGTATTTCTCTGCCGGTTCTTTGCCTTCCATCAGCGAGATCAGGTTCTTGGCTGCGATCGGCACTTGCTTGCGGATTGCAGCGGATGTTTTGCTGGTCGGGATTCCGGCTACGTCTCCTAGGGAAACAATATTCGGATATGTTTTGTGTACCAGTGTCTCTTTGTCTACCATAACCCAGGCATCGGCAGCCAGTTTACCTTCCGTCCAGCCCAGTCCGGCTTCTCTTACAAAATCGGGGGCCGACATCGGCGGTGTGAAATGCAGGAAATCATAATCTTCTACAAACGGAGTGTAGACTTTCTGATCGCCCACTGTTTCGATCTTCTCGAAATGAACCTGCTTGGCAGCCGTATCCACACCTTTCACTCGTACATTCAGGTTGATAGGAATGTTACGCTCTTTGTAGATTTCCAACAAGCGGGGAGTGAAAAACGGGACATCATACAGCTCTTTGGATGCTGTGTAAAAATTCAGATCCACCGTTTCGCGTGTACCCTGTTTGCGGGTATAGTGTTCTGTCAACAAACAGATTTTCTTGGGAGCACCTCCGCATTTGTGCTTGGTATAAGTATCAGTGTAGATTCCACGTCCACCCGTCTTGGAGAATTCCTGTATGGCTTTCCAAGTCTTTTGTGCACCTTCGAAATCATAGATGCTGTGGGCGTTCCCTTGTCCAAGTGTCGCTTGCGTGATACCTTCTACCTTTTCCCAGTTGATTTGGATTCCGGGAGTCAGGACCAGGAAGTCGTAGGCGATCTTTCCGTTATTTTTGGTCGTTACCTGATTCCATACGGGATCGACGGCAGCAACAGAATCTTTAATCCATTTGATGTCATTGGGTATGCAGTCCTCCTGCTTTCTCCAGACGTCATCCGGTTGATATACACCCGATGCGATTAAGGTGAACCCCGGCTGATAAAACTGACGGTCACTGGGATCGATCAAAGTGATATCCGGCTTGTCCAGCCAACTCTTTAAACGGGCAGCCATACTGATACCGGCAGCACCTCCGCCGATAATTACAATTTTACCTTTGGCTTTGCTTGAAAATGCTTTTGCCTTTTGGGTACTTGCAGCAGTCAGTAAACCGGCCATTGCCATCAGTTTGAAAAAGTGGCGGCGGTCGATACCTTTCTTCTCGAACGCCTTTAATTGATCTTCCAGTTCGTGTTTCATCATGTATGAAAATTAGATTTTGATCGCAAAGAAAGGATAATCCGCAGGAGCGTACAAAGAAAGGACTACTACATGGCTTGCGCAAGTGCTTTGAGTGGAAAGAAATACTACAACATTACTTTCTCATGTCTTTTTATGATGCATTTAATTATCTGATATGTAATAGTATATAAGATGTGAAAATCTGAGAAAATATTTTCAGAAATTCATTAGGAAATCGACGAGATTCGTATCTCCTTCCAGCTCCAAACGCTTCCTTAGACGGTATCGGCGCAGCTCTATTGCCCGTACGGATACGTTCATGAGGGATGCTATTTCCTTTGTGGAGAGATTCATGCGGAGCAAGCAACAGATGCGGAGATCGCCTGTCGTGAGATCGCTGTATCGCTGTCTGAGGCGGTCCATGAAATTTTGGTGCGTGCTGTTGAAATAGCTTTCGAACAGTACCCAGTCCGCTTGGTTGTTCAAAGTCTCTTCCATCAGCGTCTTCATGCGGATGTAGAGTTTGTTCGGATAACGTTCGCCTAGCGTTTCTTTTTGTTTTTCCAGTTCTTCCAACAGGCTTTGGATGGCCTGGTTGCGTTTGACGAGGGCTGTTGTCTGAAGTGTCAGTTCGTTGTTCTTGTTTTGCAGTTCGGCTTCGAGCATCCGGTTTTTTATGACCTGCATCTGCTGTTGCTCGGCTTGCCGTTCGGCTTCGGCTTTTTCCTGTTCTTCCTTATGCAGGTTCTTCAGGTTGTAGCGGAGCACGGCCTGTACGAGAAACCAGACGAGTGTGATATAGACCAGCCATGCCCATACGGTATTATACCAGGGAGGGCGGACTTCGATGGGCAGTGTGAGTTCGGGATAGGGACCCTTGATGACGTATTTGCGGACTTTCAATTCATACCTCCCTTCCGGCAATTGCAGGAAAGTGATTTTCCCGTCGTGTTGCCAGGCTGACCAGTCTGAAGATACGCCTTCGATCTTGTAGCTGATCTGGTGGTTGGAGGTGAATATCGTGGTGCCTGCCCAGACATTGAACTCCTGGAAGTTGTGCGGGAGAGAAATGCGTTGCGTGTTGATCGGCAAGTGATGGATACCGGAAGCATCGACGTATTCGAGTCCCGAAACTTTCAGGGGAGTGCTGCCCAGGCTATTGCCGATCAGTTCCCGGATATTGACCAATAAAGTCCCTTGCATGGCAGAGACCAAGACCAGGGAGTCGTTCAAAGGGATGATCCGTTTGCCTCTCGTCACGAGGTTCATATTGTAATTGTCGAAGAGCAGGCGGCATTTCAATGTTCCGATGCCGTCCGCTACGTGAAACAGTCCGGCTTCGTTTTCGATGGAAAGCCAGTAGAGGTTGTCACCGGCCGGATAAACATGTTCGGCATCGGCAAATACGCCCACTGCTTCCGTGTCCCTAAATAATTTCTTAACGGTCGGAGCGGGGTCTTTTTCGATCCTAAAGCAAGGTTGCGCTTCGGCTTTGCTTACGGCGATGAAAGGGCTTGTGGCTCCCAATGAGCGCTTGAAATAGCCGAGGTTGGTTTGGATATACAACTCTTCGCCATCTAGTCCGGCATTCACCAGTTTGCCGATCTCGCTTCTTTTTCCTAACAAAGTGATCGGAGGATCGAAAGAGATTTGTGATAATCCGTTGTCGAGCGCCACCCAGATTTGCCGGTTGTCCTGTACGCAGATAAAGCGGACGATATTGTCTTGTAGTTGGTTCTGTAAAGACAGGTGTTGCAGGATCGTACCGTCGGAGTCTGTGATATATAATCCTTGTGTGAGGGTTCCGATGAAAAAGAGCGTTCCGTTGGTAGCGAAGGCACTCGGCTGTGCATCCTGTATTTCTTTCGGTAAAGTAAAAGGTATTTCAACAGGGGGTGGAGTGAAGCGGATTTCTGGCGGGACCGTGTCCAGCGGGTGGTAGCGGAGGATTCCGTCTTTGTCGTATGTCCAGCTTCCCAACATCGTCTCGTTGCGGGTGTAGATCGTGTCGTTGTAGTTCGTTACGCCGGTCACCTCTTCCTGTCCCGGCAGCGAATATAGTTTCCATGTGTTGCCGTCGAAAGCAAGCAGGCCGGAATTGTTGGCGACATACAGCATACCGTCGGGTGTCAGCGAAAAGCCCCAGTTCTGGCAGCTCGCTTTATAATCGTCGACCGTATAGTTTTTTACAAATACATAAGGAATGGCTACTGACGCGCGCATGGCATGTGCCGTGAACAGAAAAGAAATGAGAATGGTCAGCAGTCTGTACATAAGTCTAAATGAATATAGGCACGGAAGTCCAATACTTCCGTGCCTGAATGAGGTTACAAATATAATGAAATTCCTATTTACTTGTATTCCTGCCAGCTCTTAATCTGGATGTCTTTTTCGTCCATATTACAGAAAGCGCTGATGAAAGCACTTGCCAAGCGGGCGTTGGTGATCAATGGAATGTTGTGATCGATCGCTGCACGACGGATCTTATAGCCATTGGTCAGCTCGCGCTTGCTGTGGTCTTTCGGAATGTTGACAACCAGTTCGAACACGTGCTTGCTGAACATATCCATGATGTTCAGGTCGCCCTGTTCGTCCGGCCAGCAAACTGCTGTCGCAGAGATGCCGTTTTCATTCAAGAATTTAGCCGTTCCAGCCGTTCCGTAGATGTTGTAACCTTTGGCTGCCAGCATATGGCACGGTTCCAGCAGTTCAGCCTTGCTCTTGGCGGCACCGGAAGAAACCAGTACGTTCTTCTGCGGGATTCTATTTCCGACAGCGATCATGGCAGAAAGCAATGCTTCGTTGAAGTCGTCGCCGATGCAGCCTACTTCACCTGTAGAGCTCATATCTACGCCCAGTACAGGGTCGGCCTTATGCAGACGGGCGAATGAGAACTGCGAAGCCTTCACACCGATCCAGTCGATGTCGAATGCACTCTTGTCCGGTTTGGTGTAAGGAGCGTCAAGCATGATGCGGGTTGCCGTTTCGATAAAGTTGCGTTTCAGGACTTTTGATACGAACGGGAAACTGCGGGATGCACGCAGGTTACATTCGATAACCTTCACATCGTTGTTCTTGGCTAGGAACTGGATGTTGAACGGTCCGCTGATGTTCAACTCTTTGGCGATCATTTTGCTGACCTTCTTGATACGGCGGGCTGTTTCGAAGTAGATCTTCTGTGCCGGGAATACCAATGTCGCGTCACCGGAATGGACACCGGCAAACTCGATATGTTCGGAGATGGCGTACTCGACCACTTCGCCATTCATGGCTACCGCGTCGAATTCTATCTCTTTCGCCCCTTGCAGGAATTCGGAAACAACTACCGGATATTCTTTGGAAACCTTGGCTGCCAAGTTTAGGAATTCGATCATCTGCTCCTTACTGTGGCATACGTTCATGGCTGCGCCGGAAAGCACGTAAGACGGACGGATCAGGATTGGGAAACCGACCTTTGCGATAAAGGCGTCGATCTCTTCCATGCTGGTCAACTCGGCCCAACGTGGCTGGTCGATACCTAACGTATCCAGCATTGCGGAGAATTTGTGACGGTTTTCGGCACGGTCGATCGACAGTGGTGAAGTACCCAATACAGGTACGTTCTGGCGGTACAGTTTCATGGCCAGGTTGTTCGGTATCTGTCCACCTACGGAGACGATTACGCCCTTCGGCAGTTCTAAGTCCATGACATCGAGCACGCGTTCGAACGAAAGCTCGTCGAAGTACAGACGGTCGCACATGTCATAATCGGTGGAAACCGTTTCCGGGTTATAGTTGATCATGATGGATTTATAGCCTAACTTGCGGGCTGTCTGTGCGGCATTCACCGAACACCAGTCGAACTCAACGGAAGAACCGATGCGGTAAGCGCCCGATCCCAGAATCACGACGCTCTTGTCGTTCGGATAGTAAGAGATATCGTGCTGGCTGCCGTCGTATGTCATATACAGGTAGTTCGTCAGTTCGGGATGTTCCGATGCGATCGTATTGATGCGTTTTACACTCGGCAGGATACCTAATTTCTTACGCAGGTTGCGCACGCGGATATTTTCCTTTTCCATGTTGCCTTCCGGGTTTTCAACATAACGAGCAATCTGGAAGTCGGAGAATCCCAGGCGTTTTGCTTCCTTCAGCACATCTTCAGGCAGGTCTTCGATCTTATCGTAAGCAGACAATACTTTCGTATAGTCTACGATGTTTTTCAGTTTTTCCAGGAACCACGGAGTGATCTTGGACAGTTCGTGGATGCGGTCTACCGTGTAGCCTTTTTCAAGCGCTTTGGCCACGGCGAAGATACGGAGGTCGGTCGGGTTGGCCAGCGCGTCGTCCAGGTTATCGAATTCCACGTCGTTGTTGCCGACGAAACCGTGCATGCCCTGTCCGATCATACGCAGACCTTTCTGCATGATTTCCTCGAAGCTCTTGCCGATCGACATAATCTCGCCGACAGATTTCATGCTCGAACCGATCTGGCGGCTTACACCGACAAACTTAGTCAGGTCCCAACGCGGGATCTTTACAATCATGTAATCTACTTCTGGTGCTTTGTAAGCGGAGTTGGGAGTTCCCATCTCACCGATTTCGTCAAGGCTGTAACCTAATGCCAGCTTGGCAGCCACGAATGCCAGCGGATAACCGCTCGCTTTGGATGCAAGTGCGGAAGAACGGCTTAGGCGGGCGTTTACTTCGATCACACGGTAATCGCAAGTATCGGAGTTGAATGCGTACTGGATGTTACATTCGCCGACGATACCTAAATGGCGGATCGTCTTGATCGAAAGTTCTTTCAATAGGTCCAGTTCTTTGTCTGTCAGTGAACAGGTAGGAGCGACAACGATACTTTCGCCCGTATGTACGCCTAACGGGTCTACATTTTCCATGCTTACAACCGTAAAGCAGTGGTCGTTCTTATCGCGGATTACTTCAAATTCAATTTCCTTCCAGCCTTTCAACGATTCTTCCACCAATACCTGAGGAGAATAGGCGAAAGCGCTTTCTGCCAGCGTACGCAGTTCTGCCTCGTCTTTGCAGATACCACTGCCCATACCGCCCAATGCGTATGCGGAACGGATCATGACCGGGAAGCCGATCTCGTAGGCTGCCTTCACGGCATCTTCCAGGTTTCCGACAGCGTGGCTAACCGGAGTTTTTACTGCTATCTCGTCAAGTTTCTTTACAAACAGGTCGCGGTCTTCCGTGTACATGATCGCTTCGACCGAAGTTCCCAGTACCTTTACACCATATTTGGCCAGTGTTCCGCTGGTATACAGTTCGGTTCCGCAGTTCAAAGCAGTCTGTCCGCCAAAAGCCAGCAAGATACCGTCCGGTTGTTCTTTTTTGATCACTTCTTCAACAAAGTAAGGAGTGATCGGCAGGAAATACACCTTGTCGGCTACCCCTTCTGATGTTTGAATGGTTGCAATGTTCGGATTGAGCAATACGGTGCTGATTCCTTCTTCTTTCAGCGCCTTCAGTGCTTGTGAACCAGAGTAGTCAAATTCTCCGGCTTGTCCGATCTTCAGGGCACCCGAGCCCAGAACAATCACCTTTTTGATACCACTTTTCGACATAGTAATTTGGGTTGTTTAATTTATTGATTTTATAGAATGTTATAATTGCCTTACGAGATCACAAGGTGCAAAAAAAATGCGTTAGTAAAAATAACTAACGCATCCTATATAACCAAATGATAATCCTTTAAAATAAAAAAATGAGCTTCATTGTCCGACATATAACCGGAAAAGTACGCTGGATTATCCTTATGTGCTTTCTGTGTCATGAAACTCTATCTTCAAAATTTCGGCAAAGATAAGGCTTATATTTCAAACATGCAAGAGATGTTGGTGCCCTCTTTCTGAAAAATACTTTTCAAGTTGACCGAAATGTCCGGAAGATAATTTTATTTTCCTATCTTTATCCCCATCAATCATTCAAATAATTCTGATATTATGAATAAGACACTTTATCTCATTTTTATTTGTCTCCTTTTATGTGCCGGCACCCGTCTTGTTGCCCAGACTTTTGATTATAACCGAGTGAGTGGCCATCCCCGCTTATTGATGAAGCAGGGTGAGGAGCAGCAGATACGAGAAAGCCTGAAAGATAACCCCGAAATGCAGCGCGTCTATAAGCAGATTGTCGGAGAAGCCGACCGGCTGTTGGTCTGTCCGACGTTAACATATAAGAAAGAGGGACGTCGTCTGTTGGCCGTTTCCCGTGAGGCTTTGAAACGTATTTTTGACCTTTCGTTTGTATACCGGATGACCGGCGAAGATAAATACCGCTTGCGTGCCGAGCAGGAGATGGTGTCCGTCTGCTCTTTCGGCGACTGGAACCCGTCTCATTTCTTGGATGTCGGCGAGATGACGATGGCGGTTGCGATCGGTTATGACTGGCTGTTCGATAAGCTGTCTCCGGAAACAAGGAGAGTGGTACGTGAATCGATTCTTCAGAAAGGTTTTGCTCCGTCGAACGACAAACAATATAACTGGTTCCTGAAAGCAGAAAACAACTGGAACCAGGTTTGCAATACCGGGCTGGTATATGGAGCCCTTGCCCTTTTGGATTCGGACAGCAAAGAAGCGGCTGCTGTTATTGAACGGGCTATGTCGTCTGTTCCTCTGTCGATGAAAGTGTACGCGCCTGACGGCAACTATCCGGAAGGGTATAATTATTGGGGATATGGGACGAGTTTCAATGTGATGCTAATCGCCGCTTTGGAATCGGCTCTCGGTTCGGATGGAGGACTGAGTGCGGTGGAGGGCTTTATGTCTTCGGCCCGGTTCATGCAGTATATGGCGGGAACGACCGGTCTTGCCTTCAATTTCAGTGATGCACGCGAAACGACTCAATCTTTTCCGGCCATGTTCTGGTATGCATCCAAATTAGGCGATCCTTCCTTGCTCTGGAACGAAAAAATATTCCTGACACGCGAGGATACGCATTTTACTGCGGAAGAAGAGCGTTTCCTGCCGATTATCTTGATCTATGGTTCCCGCTTCGATATGAAGGAAGTGACGCCTCCTGTCTCGAAAATCTGGACCGGACATGGAAAAGTGCCTGTAGCTCTGATCCGTACCGGATGGGATAAGGGTGAAGGTTTTTATGTCGGGATAAAAGGAGGAACGGCTTCGGCCAACCATGCTCATATGGATGCCGGATCATTTGTGTTCGAAGCTCAGGGAGTTCGTTGGGCACAGGATTTGGGTATGCAGGAGTATTATTCTCTGGAAAAGGAAGGCGTACGACTGTGGAACGGTGATCAGGACGGGCAACGTTGGGATGTCTTCCGCTATAATAACTTTGTGCATAATACGTTGACGGTAAACGGAGAAAAGCACCAGGTAAAAGGAGCGGTTCCGATTCTCGCTACTTATACGAAAGATGCACGGTTGGGAGCCAGCTTGGATATGACTTCTTTGTTCGGTAGTAATCTGAAGAAAGCGACACGCGAGGTTGTGCTTGTGAAGGAACGGTATTTGCAGGTAACGGATCAGGTGCAGGCTGCCGGCCAACCAGCTTCTGTCCGGTGGACGATGGTCACCTCCGCCACTCCTAAGCTGCTCGATTCCCACACGATAGAATTGACGAAAGAAGGTAAGAAATTACATGTGATTATCGACAGTCCTTCGGCTGCCGCCTTCTCTGTGGTCGATAATGTTCCGTCGCATAGCTACGATGCTCCGAATCCCGGTTCTGTCCGGATTGTTTTTGATGTTGATGTGAAAGCCGGTCGGAAGGAAACATTGAAAGTGCGGCTGGTTCCGGTTGTGGAATAATACATGAATGTACCGATATGCCGGGGTACGACAATACCGCTGAATGGGCATATCGGTATGCTTCAATTCCTATTTGTTATTTGCCGAAATTCCAGTTCCTGATGATTTGCAGTATTTCCTCTTTCATTTCCTTCGTTATGTTGTTTTGTGTACTGGGCTGGAAGGCGAGAAACCTCTTGGCTGCTTTATGGAATTTGTCCGGATGTAAAAAAGAGGGGTTTGTATACAATTTGGCGAGTAGGAAGTAGGTATATCCCTGTTCCGGTAAAATCCGGCTGATTTCCAGCAGGTAACTTTCCGCTTTCTGGTATTGCTTGATCGCCTTTTCGTTTTTTGCAATTGCATAGTATAGTTCGGGGGCTGCACTTAGTTTTAATGCCCTGTCCAACCATTTGATGGCAATATCGTGCTGTCCGGTCTTATAGAAACATTCTGCTCCCTCATATAGAAAATCTGTCCGGTGGTATAACTGGACAAACAGACCGGCATACCGGCTGGCTGCTTGTTCGTACTCCTGATTATGATATAATTCCTGAAGCGTCTTCCATTCCCTATAGGTATAGTAGGTATCTTTCTGTCCGTAGAAAAGAATGCAGGTAAGAATGGCGGCGATGGCACTGATATACGGGATACTCCTTTGTGCTCGCTGCTTGTTATGCTTCGGATTGGTCACACATATAGTGGTCAGGAATAAGAGCAGAACCCAGTAGGTCGGGAGTTGGAGCGGATAGGAATAAAGGGCGAAGATTCCGAGTGCCAGAATTCCGCCGGATGCTCCAATCTGTCTGTGTCTGATCCCATAATAAAGGGAAAATGCGAGCCAGAAGATGAAGAACAGCAACCCCGTAATACCTAACTCAAGTCCTATTTGCAGATATTCGTTGTATGCATACTGGGGACAGGTTGCGGTTTGTTTTTCTTTGGAAGAAGCGGTATCGGTTTCGAAATAGGCAGATTGTTCCTTTGCGTATGTGGCTGGAAAGCCGCCTATACCTATGCCGGTTACCGGATGTTCCATGATAGCCTGGGTCGTGATATTCCAGATCAAAAGCCGGCGATCTCCGGCCTGGGCTTTTTGGATATTCCCGACCAAAATGACTGCCGTGATCGCAACAAACAGGATAATCGAAGAGATAGCAAACAGCTGGATGTGTTTCTGTATGGCTTTTTTCGTCTGTTTCCATCCGATCAGCCTCATCCAGCAAACCCAGATTCCGGAAAGGAGGGCTGCAAGCCATACGGGTTGGTCTGTTTTGAATATTAAGGTGGTGATAATCAAAGTAGATCCGAGAATGGAGAAATAGAACAGGAAAGTACGGGATTTCCACAAAGCGATCTTGTCGCAATTCTTAAAACGGAGTAATGTGTTCAGACAGACTGGAAAAATGACTGCGATATAGCCATAGAAAGGCTCTGGTTTCAGCGATGTTTCAAGCAGCCTGAAGACAGGATGGGTGATGGGAGCAGGATTGATGGTATGGCTGATCCCCCAGATGGCCGGAACGATTCCGGTAAATATGATGATCGTAATGAAAAACGGTCGTAATTCCTGATGCGCCTGTAAAGCACCTCTGAGCATAAACCAGAGAGCAACCAGCTGAGCGATGAAAAGGAAACGTTCCGGCTGAAGATTCTCGTCTTTGTCGTAAGAAACCAATACGATACCGAACAGAAGTAATAATAAGGCATCCGGTAATGAAAAGATAAAACGGCTTTTCTTTGTTGTGAATTCCATAAGTAGAACCCCACCGGCTAACAATAGAGATGTGAAATGAAACCAGCAAATTTTTCCGGACAGCGTGCCGTCTGCTAATTCCGGATTCATGGCGAAGATTATACACAATAGTAACATTCCACTCGTTGCGAGTAAAAGTAATCTTAGATAACTAAAAAAATTATTCATAATTATATTTATTAAAATGTGAAAAAACTCTGCTTTCTGTGGGTTGAGAGGCAGAGACCTTCTCACAACTTATCTGTCAGGCATTGCCAAATGGATGGCAAAGAAATGGACCGATGCAAGTATACCCTATTTAAACAGAAAGAGAAGCCAGTGTGTTTTCCTTTTGAGAGGAAAGATTTGAACAGGTCTAAAGAGGTCGCAAAAGTATATTTTGCTTTATTGGAGGGTGAATGTTAGAGTTGACATTTTGTTGACAATATGCAAACGACTGGCATACAAAATATTTTGATGATAAACGGTAATCCTTATTTGAAAGGGGAAAGTTAAGGTTAGGGTTGTTTTTTTAATGTGAAAAGAGGTAAATAGAGGAAGATTCCTAAGATAGACATGGCAAGCCCGCCGATGGTGCCGGCGGCAAGCGGGAACCAAAACGCTTCCTTATCCGGACCTAACATGAATGGGATGAAGCCTAAGATGGTCGAAACGACTGTGAGGAAAATGGGCGTGATCTTAGCATTCCAGGCTTTCAGATATGCCTTGTAGGGCGACATCAACGGTTTGCGTTGCCGGATTTGGTTGTATTCATTCAAAATATAGATGCTTGCGTTAACGGTTATGCCGCACAACAGGACGAAGGAGGCAAATCCTCCTTGGTCGAAATTCAATTTGAACCAATAGAACGTGAGGAATACGCCAATGTAAGAGATCGGTATTACAAAGATAACGGCCAAGGGCTGTTTCAGCGAATTGAACAGGATACTGGTGGTAAAGAAGATAATGACGATGATCAGCAATAACAGAAGATATTGTTTATTGTCCTTTTTGTCCCAATACCAGTAAGCGCTTTCCGACTTGGCGGTATAACCCATCGGCAGTATGGCATTGATTTCCTTCAGGTCGCGTTCTTGTATCTTATTTCCCTGATTGGAAGCCCCGATATATTCGTATTGCAGACAGAGGCGGTATTGTTGGTTTACTTTGCAAACCTTCTGTGGCATCTGTCCTTTTTCGACACTTGCAAGTTCTGCTAACTTGTAGGGCTTGCCGTCAATAGTCTGTGGAACATACTGCATGCTCCACACATCGTATTCCTGTGACTGGCGGGAGGAGAGTTTCAGTTTCTCTGTCTCTTCGTTGACGACGATCGTCCCGGTATAAATGTCCTTTCCGAAAACGGGATTGATGGAGGCGAACAGGTCGATCGGCTGTATGTCCTCCTGGGTCAGCCGGGCTTTGTTGAGGTTGAAGTAGAACTCCTGGTAATCGTCTTTCCACCACGAGAACTCTGAATTGATCAGCACTTCCTTGATGCGGCGATGGGTGAGCAACTTGGCTTTCAGCTGTTCGGCCCATTCGTACAGCTCGTCGTAGTTGTAACCATACATCACGATACGGAAAGAACCGGCTCCTTCGCGCACATCGTTGCTGAATCCCTGGTCCTGCAAACCGTAGACTTGCCAGCTTCCCCCCCCCAATTCAAGAGCTTTGCTGATGATTTTGCTTTTCAATGTGTACGGGAAACCACTCCGTTCACTCTCTTTCGTAAAATAGATGCGGATACCGGCCTGGCGTGCGCTGTAGACGTTTGTTTGGAACTGTCGTATCTCTTTGAAGGTGCTAAGATAGGCTTCCATCCGGCTCATCAAGGTATTCATTTGTGGCAAGGTCGTCCCGTTCGGGAGCGATGCGCTGACAGACAGGACCGTTTCTTCGTTGCGGGTGAAGTAACTTCCTTCATAAACTTTTTGGACGAACAGGCGTAGGGTCCCGCCCAACGCCTTATCGACGATGGGTTTAATCTTCTCCTTGTACGTCTCGTTGGAGGCGAATTTATTATATGTATCGATTAGCAGGGTGTCTGTTGCCGTGTAGACCTTCTTTTTGTCTTTCGTGTCGTATTCGATTTTTTCCGGTAACAGGAAAACCGGGATGCCGAATGCTAACAGTAAAATGAAACATGCCAATTTCTTCCATCCGCAAAGGAAATCGATCTGACATTGATAGTACCGGTTGTAGTGGACAGGGAAACGTTTGAGAAAGCGGTTCGTTCTTTTTCTGATCCGGCTTTTCCATGTATACTCGATCTCTTCTCCGGATATGTTCTTTTTTCCGCTTTTTTTCCATTCCAGGTTCATCTTATCGATCAGGGCGGGAACCAGGAAAAGCGCGATCAATAGGGAGACTCCTAAATTGATGATGACGACAGCCGCAAAATCCTGCAGATTGAGGCGTATCTTTTCATCTAAGAAAAAGATAATGACCAGTGCACCTATCGTTGTCAAAGTGGCTGCCAATATGGATAGGATTGCCTTTCGGTTATGTCGGTTCCGGATATGTTCCGTCATGACGATCGTGTTGTCGATCACCAGGCTGAGTGAGATTGTGACGCCTGCCAACGAATAAAGCTGCATTTCCAGTCCTGACAGATAATAAAGGATGACAGCAATACTGAGGTTGATCGAAAGGCTGATGATGATCAGTAACAGATATTTTATCTCGCGTGTGATCAGCAAGACAAACATCAGTAGGATCAGGACGGTGAGCCCCGTACGGACATAAATCTTGTTCAGTTCGTCCTGAATGAATTCGGTCGCGTCATAGCTGGTATGTATTTCATAACCGGGTGGAAGCAAGGTACGGATATATTCCATTTCGGCTCTTACCCGTTTGGCAAGTTCCAGCTGGTTCGCCGTCTCCTCGGCGCGGATGGACAGATAAATGGAATTCAAGCCGTTGATACGGTAATAACTCTGTGGAGCCTCTTCCTGACGGGTGACTTTTAGCAGTTGGTCCAGGCGGATCAGCTTGCCGTCTTTGTTCAGGACGGTTATAAGCGATGGGTTGAATCCATCTGTTTCGTTTTCAGGAACCAAAGCGAGACGTATCCACTGGCTGCTTTGTCCTCCTTTGCACGAAGTCGCCAACTGGGTTTCCACGTTTCCAGTTCCTAAGAATTCCTTTTGATAATACTGGCTGATCGCTTTCTGTATATCCGGGATGCTGATACCTAACGTTGCCAGCTGACGGCTATCATATTCCAGTCGCCATTCCATCGGGGTGGCACCGCTGACGTCGATGCGGTAGATGCCGGGAATCCCGCTTAGGCGAGGTTTTATTTGGTCTTCGGCAAAGCGTTGTATAAATATGGGTGTGGCTGCCGCATTCAGTGTGTAGCTCATGAAAGGCCGTACTTCCTTGTCGTCCGGCCGGCTCATTTCCAGGACCGGATAGCTCAGTCCGTCCGGTAGGCTGGGCCATGTCTGTCGGATGATGGTAGACGCTTCGAAACGGGCGGCATCGATATTGGTATGCTTGTCCAGCTCGAGCGTGACATATCCCCATCCGTTGCCGGACGTGGAATTGATCTCCTTGATCCCCTTGATGCGTGCCAACATCGCTTCGAGCCGCGAGGTCACTTCCATCTCTATCACGCGTGCCGAATTGCCCGGCATGTTATAGCTGATAGTCAACTGTGGCAGCGTGCGTGACGGCGACAGCTTGATCGGCAGCAGCGGTATAAAGGCAATCCCCGCCAGCGCCACGCAAAGGAAGGTGACGATGATGGTGAAAGAGGATATTTTAGGAGATGCACTCATTATTCATTTTTTGTTACAATCCGTATTTATATTCGAACTCGTTCGAAAGGGAAACTCCCGTTTCGAAATCGTGCAACGTCAGTTTTCGGATCTTATAATAGCTCAGCCAGTAGTTCTGTAAAGCCGAAATATAGTTCCGCTGCGCTTCCTGTTGGCGGTTCAGCGACAGAGTAAGACTGTTGATATCCGCTTTTCCGATCATGAAGCGTTGCTTGGTTTCGCTGTAGGCTGTTTCTGCCAGGTCTACCGCTTCTTCGGCACTCCCAATCAGGGCTTGCTGGATATTGAAGTCGCCGACTGTCATAATCACGTCTTCTTCTACTGTCAATTCTTTTTGTTTGGCGGATGTTTCGGTGACAAGCAGGTTGTTCTTGGCAATATTATGCTTCCCTTTTCGTACGCCCCAGTCTACCAACGGGATCGAAACAGACAAAGAGACGATTTCCTGCTGTTGCAGATTTTTGTAGGCGTCCTGTATGTTCTTGGACACTTGGTTGAATCCGACGCTGGCATTGATCTGGGCGTTGAACATCGCTTCTTTCTTGGTTTTGTCTACCTGCTGCTGGGCTTCTAATATTTGCTGGCGCAACTCCAGGAAGGTCGGGTTATTTGCACGTGCCAATTCGAGTGCTTTGTCGACCGAGATTTCCATATTGCGCGGGCGGCTTGGGAGGCGCAGGCGTATTTCTGTATTCTTGTCGAAGTTCAAGTAAGAGGCGAGGCTGAACATGGCACGTTTCAGGGCGATTTCCGCATTTTTCAACGTGTTGCGTGCGTTTACGGCATCCAATTTCAGTGTCAGCAAATCCGCTTGGCTGATAGAAGCTATCTTATGCCGTTCCTGCCCTGTCCGGTACAGTGTGTCGGTCGTGGCGACATTTTCCTTGGCCAGATCATATTCCACCTGTGCCATTGCCAGAGCGAAGAAATAGGTCGTTGCTTGCTCGCTCATTTGCTCTACATTATATAATAGTTCTTTCTTGACCTTCTCGTATTTCAACGGTTCAATTTTCCGTTCCCATTTAAAAGCGTTATACCCCAATAAGTCTTGCTGGTAGCCGAGGCGGATCGGAACCGATGAGAACTGGTTATAAGTTTGGTCGCCGAAATAGCGCATATAATCCAAGTCTGTATCCAAATAGAATGTACCGCCTAAGAGGTCGAAATTCTGTTCGATCTCCAATTGCCCGCCCGCATAAAACGATTGTTGTTTTCTATATACGTCGATATCAGCCTCCGAGTCATATCGTTGGGTAAAATAACGGCGGTATTGTGCCGGCGTCAGATTTAGGGTAAGGCTTGGCAGACGGCCAGCCTTGTAAGTCCGGTATTCCCAGTAGCCGGCCAGATACATATTCTTGTATCGGAAAGCGTCCAGCGAACTGTCGGCCGCCAGTGTGATAGTTCGTTCCAGCGTCAGTGTGAGCTGCGCTTTTCCTCCGAACACGCATGCAAGCATCAACAACGTGATGACATATCTATAAATGAATTTCCTGTCCATAACTTCCAATTTTCAATTTTCAACATTCAAATTACCAACCTCATGTTTGCGATAAATGAACCAGTATATCAGTGGTATGACAAAAAGGCTGACTGCCGTACCGATCAGCATGGCCGAGATCATGGCGATGGAGAGCGGCTTTTGCAGTTCGCTGCCCATATCGAATGTGAAAAGCAGCGGAACCATTCCGAATATTGTCGTTAATGATGTCATGATGATAGGGCGCAGGCGCCGCCGTCCGGCTTCATGTATGGCTTCCATAAGAGGAACCCCTTCTTTGCGGAGTTCGTTGATAGCATCCAGTTTCAGGATGGAGTCGTTGATGATGATACCGCAGGTCACGACGATACCGATGGCACTCATCAGGTTCATGGTATGGCCGCATATCCAGAGCACCAGCAAGGAGGCTGCCACATCGATCGGAATTTCAAGCAGCACGATGAGCGGCTGCAGGAAACTTTCGAACTGGGCTGCCAGGATGAAATACATCAGTAGGATCGAAATGAACAAAATCACGACCAGCTCGTTCAGCATCTGCCGGTTGGAAAAGAAACTTCCTGAAAAATCGATATCCCAGTCTGTATCGATTTCTTTTTTTACATTTTCCATCAACTGTTCGGCATTGTCTATATCATAGAAACTGAATGGAATGTATTCTCCGTTCTTTCCTGCCGTGATCGTTTTCAAGTCCTCTCCCGGAGTGACACGCACCAGCGATTGCAGCGGGATATATCGTACGTTGCCTTCCGTATCAGGAACAGTGTTTACCAATGTTTTCTGCAAGACCTCATTTACCGTTTGTTCCTCTCCGGCCAATGCGATTGGCAGATATTGTTGGTAGGAGCGGAGCGTTGCTACTTCATTCTCTTTGAATGCCGTTTTCAGCAACCGGTACACTTCGTTGTAGTCGACGTTATAAAGCAGAAGTTTCTGTCTGTCTATCGTGATATTTAACTGGTTGTCGAAGGTGATACCGACAGGAGTATGTCCTGTTTTCGCCTCGATTTGCTGTTCTATTTTATTCAAGACGGAGGCTTCCGGTGCTTCAGATTTATTGCGGGTGTGCAATTCGGCGACAATGTCGGCTTCACCTGTCACAAACAGCTTTTCAAATACTGTTTCGGGAGGCGAGAAGGATATCACTGCCATCGGGTAATGCGTTTTGATCCATTTTTCCACCGATTTTTGCAAAGGAGCGATTCCGGTTGGTTTCTCCGTCTTAAAATATAACTCGCTTTCAGAAACCGACATCTCGCGATCCCGGTTCAACAGGAATTGCTGCTGCCCGACATAGGCCGTGTGTTCTTGTACCTGATTGTCGATAGAGGCGAATAACTGGCTGACACGGCTCTGGTTTTCATCGATATGGATGTTTTCGTTCCATTCCACATGAGCGATCAGTTCGTTCTGGTCTATCTCCGGCATACGGCTTTTCGGTATTTCGTAGAACAGAAAGGCGCAAAGCGGGAGCGTAATGGCAATGAAAATCAGGCTTGCCGTTTTGTGACGGAACACAAAATCCACTCCGGTATCATAGAAGCGGTCCAATGTATGCTCTTTTACCAGATTGTTGATTCGCATATTGAAATCCTTATGTTTGATGTCCGGAATACTGTATACCAGTTTGTAGAGTACCGGCAGCAGCATGATTCCCGTGAAATAGGAAACCATCAGACCGACGGTGACGGCAAAGGCTTGGTCGAAGAAGATCGCTCCTGCTATTCCGCTCATGAACACAAGCGGAACGAAGACGGCAATTGTCGTAAAAGTGGAACTCAGCATCGGAGTAATTACTTCGGTCGTCCCTTTATTGCAAGCCTCTTCCAGCGAGTCTCCTCGTGTCCTGTATTGGGTAATGTTTTCCGTTACGATGATCGAACTGTCGATCATCATACCCAAAGCCAGGATCAACCCGGAGATGGAGATGATATTCAGCGACATCTTGCAGAGGTAGAAAAAAAGGAAACTGATGATCAGGCTCACCACCATACTTAACCCGATCACTGCCGAGCTCTTGATATCCCCTAAGAAAAGGATGGCGACGATACAGATGAAAAGGAAACCCAACGACAGGTTTTGTTTCAGGTTCGAGATGGTATAATCCAGCAATTCCGTCTGGTTGCGGCTGACACTGAAATCGATATCCGGATAGACGGAAGCAAAGTAATCCGTCACTTCTGCCAATGCCTCTTTCATGTTATCCATATTTTCATCCGCCTGCTTGATTACAGCCAGCGTTACCGCCCGTTTCCCGTTGGAAAGGGAAGCTCCGGTCTCTTTCTCCGGCACGACGGAGATGCGTGCCAAATCTTTCAGTTGAAAAATATGGTTATTTTTCCTGATATAAATATTCTCGACATCTTCCGGTGTGCGCAGCAGTGTCGAGAACTTGATATTGTACTCGTAATAGCCGTCACGTACGGTCATGCTACCCGGTTCTATATTGTTAGATGTCAGTGCGGCCTCCAGATCGTCAAGTGTGATCTCCGACATTTTCAGCAACTTCATGTCCGGAACAATCTGTAACTGCCGTTTCAGAATTCCGGTCACATCTACCATTGCCACTTCGGGCAACTGTTCGATACGACGTTTGATCACCGTTTCGGCAAACTGGCAAAGGTCGAGGAACGATCCTTCGTTTATTTCACTGTAAGCGCTGTCGCTTTTCAATGTCAGATTCAAGCAGAATACGGGAATATCAGTGGCACTGGCTTTGATTACCCGTGGGCGTTCTACTTCACGTGGCAGGTAGTTCATAGCTGCGTCTATCTTTTCGTTGACTTCGATAAAAGCCAGATCCGTATTCGTTCCGAAATCGAAGTTTAGGCGTATGATGGCAGCACCGTCGCGTGTTTCACTGTGGATGTCGCGTAAACTGGCAACCTGCATTAATTGCTGGCGGATGGTTTTTACTACTGTGTTTTCCAATTCGCGTGCCGAAGTGTTCTGGCCGGATACCTGTACGGTGATCTCCGGAATTGCAATATCAGGCAGCAACGACACCGGAATGGTGAAGTAAGTAACCAGTCCCACGATAAAGCAAGCCGTAAAAGCCATCAATACCGCGATAGGGCGTTGTAGTAGAAACTTTATCATGTATTAGAACTATGATTTATGATTTATAAATTATGATTTCTGAATTGTCAATTGTCCATTTTCAATTGTCAATTACTTTGACCGGTGCTTCGTGAGCCAGGTTAATGTTACCGCTTGTAATCACGATATCCCCTTCTTTCAGTCCGTCAATGATCGTATAGCTGTCGGCATTTTCCAACCCTGTATGTACATAGTTCCAGTATGCTTTGTCTTCCGTTAATGTGAATACAACCTGTTTGCCGGAACGGAGTACGACAGCGCTTTTGGGAACGACCAACTGTTTACCCAGCGAACGATGGATACTTACTCGTACATTCATCCCTTCGAACAACTTACCTTTATCGTTTACGGCAGCTTTCACCTGTACCATCCCGTCTTTGTCTACCAGCGGGTTTATTTCGGATATACGGCCGTCAGCCGTGACATCGGACAAGGCAAAAGGAGCTACCTCTACACGATCGCCTGTTTTGATAAGCGGCAGTTCGCTTTCCAAAACTGTGAAAGCGGCTTCCAATGTGCGGGTATCGATAATGGAACAGAAAACATCGGAGGTAGAAGCCGTGTTGAACTGTTTGGCGAACAGGTTAGCGACGACACCGTCGAAAGGGGCGGTCAGGACTGCGTTTCGTTGTTCGTATTTGGCAAGCTGCCAAGAGATCAGTGCCTGGTCATACCCGCTTTTTACCTTGACTAACTGCATGGTTGCGGGCGGTACTTTTGTAGAATCTTCCAGTTTGTAGCCCTGTCCGATCAGTACGTCTTGCAGTTCCAGTTTGGCGCGTTCGAGTGCATCTTTGGCTTGCGCTGTCTTGTTGGCAAGGCGGAAGGTTGAGAGTTCTGCGAGCTTTTGCCCTTTCGTCACGCGATCGCCGTTCTTCACATATATCTTGGCGATCGGTTCTGCCGATTCGAATTTTAGGTCGACAAAGTTTCGGGCTGACAGTTTGCCGTTACTGATCAGTTCGTGGTTGAAATCAGTAGTATTCAACTTCATCACCGTCACCTCGTTTGTCTCATCCGGCAGAACGGTTTCTACGCTTTCTTCGGAACCTTTCTCTTTCTTTTCACCGGAGCAAGCCATCATCCCGGCCAGAATCAGTATAGCAAACAATTTGTAGTATTTCATATTTTATTGTTTTTATCAAAGTTGTTTCGCAAATATACAAACATATTTTAGTTACGAGCCTTTCGTAATTACTTTTTTTCTATTATCTTTTTTACTTCTTCCCGCATCTCCCGGATTGCCGTACTTTCCACCTTCGGCTTTTTGGCCAGCACGACACTGGCGGCAGCCCGCAATTTATCCACCTGGTAGAACTCCGGCTCT